>Ga0335394_10000099_pt1 | contig 79051 bp, 67 predicted proteins | sample MAT03_FD_205741 | JGI IMG/M metagenome (GOLD analysis project Ga0335394, IMG submission 205741) | Freshwater microbial communities from Lake Fryxell liftoff mats and glacier meltwater in Antarctica - MAT-03 (spades assembly) (version 2) ... | reverse complement strand
TGTAGTATTGCCCGTATAAAATTGGCCAATCACCATACTGCTCCCTTAATAAATACGAAAGCATGTTCGGCGCATTTTCAGGATCATTTTCATCCATGGGCGGATTGGCTTGCGAACGAATTACCAGGACAAAAAAAGAAGAGTAACCAATTAATAATGTAGCAAAACTTAGGAAAATAGCATTAAGTGTAATAGTTTTTGTTTTGAAATGTTGAACGGCATAAAGAATTCCTCCTAAAGTTATCAGGCGTAGTGCTTTGCCACCAAGACTTGGAGCCACAATTACCGCAAAACCAGACAAAATACAGGCCGAATAAAATCCAAGTTTGTAATATTTCTCTTGTTTATTAATAGTATAAATAATAAAACTTGTTAGGGAAACAGCAAGAAGTAAAAAGAAAACGATAGTTCCTGAGCTGAAACCAAGACTGAGTTTATTAGTGAAGAACACCTCATAATCACTGATGAATTTTACCATCTTTGGAATAATAAGATTTTGAACAAGTCCTAATACCATTACTGAAGAGATGCCTGCAATAAAGAAACCCTTCCAGGTAAACGGATATTTTTTGAAATAGATAATAAATCCAATAGCGGGGATAATTAATAAATTCAATAAATGGACACCAATGGAAAGCCCTACCATGTAAGCGATCAAGACCAGCCAGCGCAGCGCCCCTGTAGGATTTGTGCTATCTTCCTCGTCCCATTTTAAAATAGCCCAAAAAGCAATAGCAGTAAAGAAAGAAGACATGGCATATACCTCGCCTTCAACAGCGCTAAACCAGAAGGAATCTGAAAAGGTATAGGCCAGCGCGCCAACAATACCGGCACCGAGGATAGCCCATTGTTTAGGTTTTCCAAAGTTCTCGAGCGTATTTTTATTATTTGCACTAATTTTAGCACCCTCTAGACCGCTTTTCTTATCTGTATAAACCTTAACACCGAGGCGGGTAATAGTCCAGAATAAAAATAAAATGCTAAAAGAACTCGATAAAGCACTCATGACATTGATCATCATGCCTGCCGTGGCTGGATCGTTCCCACCAAACAGCGTAAAAAAGCGTCCGATAATCAAAAAGAAAGGCGCTCCAGGTGGATGTCCCACTTCTAACTTAAAGGCACAGGCGATGTATTCGCCACAATCCCAGAAACTTGCAGTAGGTTCGATAGTAGAACAATAGGTTACGGTTGCTATGGCCCAAATGAGCCAGCCAATAATATTATTTAGCTTACTGAATTCTTTTGTTGTCATATATAGAAGTAATGGTTGCGAAGATAGTATTTTACTTGGTTTAAATTTGAGCGAAAAGGCATAAATAGAGCGATTTTTTTGAAAAAATATTTGATTGAATTAAAAAATTTGTATTTTTGCACACCAAAATTAAAATGCCCGATCGTCTAATGGCAGGACTTCGGTTTTTGGTACCGACTATGTAGGTTCGAATCCTGCTCGGGCAACAACAAAACCCTCTCAGCAAGCTGAGAGGGTTTTGTTGTTAAGTCCACTCTTTGGGATCTGTTACGCAACGCGGCGCTACTCTGAATTTTCATAACCAAAGTCAGCGAGACAGAAAGACCACCTTAATTTTATTCGCACATCAAAATGAAAGAACTACCTGCATATATGCCTACTCAACCATAAAAGTTCATCTTAACTTAAAAAAATTAAAACGTTCCAACCAAAACAACTGTTCCATTACTAACTATAATGAATTTAAAGGGCGTAAATACTTTGTACGTGGCAGGACAGTTAGAAAGATGGTGCAAATTATATTCTAAAATTTATTAAAAAATTAAGATCAAACAAAAATCCCCGATCAAAATGACCGGGGATTTTTGTTTTAAGAAGTAAATCGTCTTTAAAGTGTTAATAGCTGTTCTTCGATTGTTTTTATTTTTGAAAGCGCATCACTTTCCTTCTTACGTTCACTGGCAATGATCTCTGGCTTTGCATTGGCCACGAACTTATCGTTAGACAATTTTACCTGCACCGATTTCAAAAAACCCTGATTATATACCAGTTCTTTGGTCAGACGCTCTTTTTCCTCTTCTGCGTTAATATTATTTTCGAGTGGAATATAAAACTCGGTAGTCTTGATCGTAAAACTATAAGAACCTTCAACTTTATCTTTAGAATAATTAAAAGCAGAAAGATTCGCAAGCTTCACAATCACTTCATCAAAATACGAGTGCTCAGCGGAGGACCTTTCAATCACTTCAAGTTTTTCTTTTGGCGACATTTGTTTTTGCGCGCGCACATTTCTAACAGTCGTCACAATTTCCTTACTCACTTCAAATTCTGCCAACTGTCTACCGTCTAAAGGTTTCTGCTTCGGCCATTCTGCAACAATTATACAATCTTTTTCGCTGCGTTCTTTTATTAAATGCCAGATCTCTTCCGTAATAAAAGGCATCCAGGGATGCATTACTTTTAAAAGCTCTTCAAGAAAATAAATAGTTTTATCATAGGTGTTCTGATCAATCGGTAAAGCTTTTCCATCCACAAAGTCAGGCTTGATCGCTTCTAAATACCAGGCGCAAAAATCATCCCAAACCAATTTATAAGTTGCCATTAAAGCATCACTCATGCGGTATTTCGAATAATGATCGTTGATCACTTCCAGTTGCTCTGATAGTTTATTCTCAAACCAGGTAGCCACGGCTTTTTGTGCAGCAGATTGTTTAGCTTCCGAAGACACTTGAAACCCATCAATTAAAAGAAAAGCATTCCAAACCTTATTCCAAAAATTCCTCCCCTGAACGCAATCTTTTTCGTCAAAGAGCAAATCGTTACCAGCCGGTGAACTTAAAAGCATTCCTACGCGCACCCCATCGGCGCCATACTTAGTAACAAGATCCAGCGGATCGGGAGAGTTCCCTAATTGCTTACTCATTTTTCTTCCGAGATTATCTCTTACAATTCCGGTTAAATAAACATTCGTGAAAGGTTTTAATCCTGTAAATTCTTTCCCTGCAATAATCATACGGGCGATCCAGAAAAATAAAATATCCGGACCAGTTACTAAATCATTTGTGGGATAATAATATTTTAAGTCAGTGTTCGCATTATCCCAACCATTTTTAATTACTTCTGGATCAAACACGGTTAAAGGCCACAGCCAGGACGAGAACCAAGTGTCAAGGACATCTTCATCCTGAGTGATCTCCTCTATTTTTAATTTTTCATTCTTAACTTTTAATTTCTCAAATGCTTCTTCTTTGGCTTTACAAACAACTGTATTTCCCGCATTATCGTACCACGCTGGAATGCGCTGTCCCCACCACAATTGACGGCTGATGCACCAATCGTGTACATTTTCCATCCAGTGTTTGTATGTATTGATATATTTCTCAGGAATAAGTTTTACTTCTCCGTTCAACACTGCATCCAAAGCTGGCTTGCTAATGTCTTCCATTTTCAGGAACCATTGCATTGAAAGTTTGGGCTCTATTACGGCATTTGTTCTTTCGCTGTACCCTACTTTATTTTTAATTTCTTCTACTTTTTCAACCAGTCCTTGTTCCTCTAGATCTTTGATGATTTGTTTGCGACAAGCGAAACGGTCCATACCCGCGTATGCCCCAGCAGCTTCACTAATTTTGCCGTCCGGCGTTAACGCATCAATCGTTGGCAAATTATATTTCTGACCCAGATTAAAATCGTTGATATCATGTGCGGGCGTCACTTTCAAAGCACCCGTGCCGAACGCCGCATCTACATACTCATCAAAAATAATAGGCACAACCCTATTCACTACCGGAACAATAACATTCCTGCCTTTTAAATGAGCGTAACGCTCGTCATTAGGATTTACGCAAACAGCGGTATCCCCCATGATGGTTTCAGGACGTGTTGTAGCAACAGTAATAAATTCTTCTTTTGAGCTTACCGAAGCCTCAATCTTGTATTTTACGTAAACGAGTTTACTGTTAGTTTCTTTATGAATAACTTCTTCATCACTTAAAGCTGTCAATCCTTGCGGATCCCAGTTTACCATCCGAACACCGCGATAGATTTGCCCTTTGTTGTAAAGACTTACAAAGGTATCTATCACCGCGCCACTCATGTCTTCCTGCATGGTAAATTTGGTGCGATCCCAATCACAGCTCGCACCAAGCTTTTTCAGCTGATCCAAAATAATACCACCATATTTTTCTTTCCAGTCCCAGGCATGTTTTAAAAATTCCTCGCGTGAAATATCAGCTTTTTTTATTCCTTTTTCAGCGAGTAAATTCACCACCTTTGTTTCAGTCGCAATGCTGGCATGATCGGTTCCGGGCACCCAGCAGGCATTAAAACCTAACATACGCGCGCGACGAATAAGTACATCCTGAATGGTGTTATTAAGCATGTGTCCCATGTGCAACATGCCAGTTACGTTAGGAGGCGGAATGACTATGGTGTAGGGGGTCCGATGATCGGGTGTCGATTTAAAAAATTCATTCTGCATCCAATACGGATACCACTTGCTCTCTGCTTCGCCGGGATTATAAGTTTTGGCAATCTCCATGTTAATCTCTTAAAAAATATTTTGTTAAATTTCGTAAAATTACGGAAACAATCGCGTGTTTGTGATATCTTTATGGCACGATTCTAGTATTTAATCTCTCATTAATTAAAAAAACAAGACACACATGAAAAAGCTAATTTTTACTTTTGGTTTAGTTGCAGGATTATCTGCTTTGACTTTTGCACAGGAACATTCTGCTAACGATGGTCATGACCATGGTACACCTGCAGTTCAGGCTCCTACAAGTTTAGCAGATATTAAAATGGATAAAATGGAGCATGATTACGGTAACATCAAACAAGGTGGAAATGGCGAGTGTGAATTTAAATTTACCAATAACGGGAAAGAACCATTGGTTATTACAAATTGCCAGGGAAGTTGTGGATGTACTGTTCCTCAGTGTCCGAAAGAACCAATTCTTCCAGGTAAATCTAGTGTAATTAAAGTAAAATATGATACCAACCGTCCCGGTCAGATTTACAAAACTGTTACAGTTAACTCAAACGCAAAAAGTGGAAATATCGTTTTAACTATTAAAGGAAACGTAGAAGTAAAACCAGTTGAACAAGATTTTCCAGCAAATTCAACTCCTTCAGGAGCTCCTGCTGAGAAAAAAGGTTAATTCACTAGTTTAAGAGCCTCATGAAAAAAATTATTTCTTTACTTTTTGTAACCTTGGGTTTAAATTTTGGCCTCACCGCGCAGGAATCCGTTATTCCGAATATGGATCCAAATGCACCGGACATTAAATTTGAAACAGAGGTGCTCGACTATGGGGTAATTGATTACGATGCAAATGGAATACGTGAATTTAAATTTACAAATGTTGGTAAAACACCACTGACTATTACAGGCGTGGCTGGTGAATGTGGCTGCACTACTACTACCATTGATAGCAAGCCAGGCTGGCCAACAGAACCTATACTTCCAGGTAAAAGCGGTGTTATAAAAATAAAATACGATACCAAGCGGGAAGGGCGTTTTGAAAAGAACGTTACTGTTACTTCTAATGCAAAATTCGCAACAAAAAAAATACGTATTAAAGGCGAAATAAAATCAAAATCCCCGGCAACAGGTGGATAAGCTTAATAAAATATATAAAAATCCCCTCGGTTCTACCAAGGGGATTTTTTGTTTCAGGATGTTTTTAGTTCTGTTCATGTGCTCTGCGTCGATAAAAGGTCTTGCTCAGTCGAAGCTTGAAATAACGGAAGCAAAGAAAAATTTTGGCTCTGTGAAAAGAGGCGTCGTTGTTAAAAACGAATACGAGATAAAAAATACTGGAAACGCCCCACTACTGATTACCGATGTGGAGATCGCCTGCTCCTGCACCACAGTCGATTTTCCAAAACAACCTATCCTACCCGGACAAAAAACAAAAGTGCTTGTCACTTTTAATACCACCACTGTTTATGGCAGGCAGGACCGCGTGGTCTACCTCAACAGCAATGATCCGTCAGGTCCGCATCAATTACGCTACAAAGGCCTAGTTTCAAAAGATTAAATTCGCTCAGGACGCCTTTCATTTTACACTGTGTAACTTTTATCACTTGCCTTTCGTCTTACCGGAAAATCCAAACCATGAAAACGAACGCACTTTGTTTACTGTTATTTTTGATAACACTTCTTGCGAACTCGCAGGGTAAACCCCGAAATCCTGTTGAATCCATTATCGCTGAAAACACCGTCCAGCTAAGCTTCCAGACCAGCTTTGCTTTAGGTATAAATTCTAGAGAGCGGCAAACGGTGTCACGTTACCTTCTAAACCCAAAAATGAGTTATTTTATTGCAGACCGTTTAAGTCTAGGTATAAATTACACTGGAGTTAAGTCAGATTTGGTTCCGGCGGAAAACAGCACTCTTTATCACAACGTTGAACTGGAAATGAAATAAGTTGGCGCTGGCGTTTCATGGACGCCCAAACATTATCCCAATCTTTCTTTTAACATTGAGTTGAACAATTACATTACACAAAAACCCACGGGTAAAATGAAATTCGCGCCTAACTTTTCATCGGGTGGAGCCTTTAATCTCCATCACAAAAAAAAAGCCTAACCAAAACAGCAAAACGTTTAGGTGAATTTTAACTGCCTGAAAAATTCGGAAGCGATGATGGAGGCAGCCATTGCGGCGTTGAGTGACTCGGTACCGTTGTTTTGATTTGCAGGAATAGTGAGTTTTTTCGAAATGAACTTTAGATTGTGATCACTGATACCATTTGCTTCATTGCCAATAACTATAAGACCATTGACTAATTTTTCTTTGTACAAATTAGCGCCGTTTAGCACTGCACCATAAACGGTTTTTATTTCCTGTTTTTCTAATAGATCACTAAGTTCCGTATAAACACTTCTTACTCTGAGGAACGCGCCCATAGTGGATTGTATTACTTTGGGATTATAAAAATCACAGCTTCCGGGTGAGCAGAAAATTGTAGAAAGACCAAACCAGTCAGCGAGTCGGATAATGGTACCAAGATTACCGGGGTCTCTCACATCGTCGAGAAAAAAAGCAAAATTCTCTTCAAAATTAAAAGCCACCTTCGGTTCCTTGAAATATTGGCATACTGCTAGTACGCCGCTAGGCGTAGATTGCAGACTTATTTTTTTTAACTCCTGTTCAGTTGTTTCAGTATACTTTAAATTTAATCTCCTAAGCGTTGGCAAATATTTTTCAATAAAATCTCTTGTTGCAAAAAGTTCTTCGAGCATAACGGGAGCATTTTCAATAACCTCTGTCACTGTCTTAATTCCTTCGACAACGAACCTTTGTTTAGATTCCCTAAACTTTTTTAATTGCAGCGATTGTATTTCCTTTATTTGATTTTTACTAAGCATATTTTACCCTAAATTAGCATATTTTATTAAGGAGTTTGAGTATACACGCGAAAATAATGAATACAGGATCTTTCAAAAGAACGCTGTATTTTTTGCTTCCCTTGCTGTGCCTGTTATTCGCTTCGTGCAACCCTACCAAAAAACTATTGCCCAATCAATACATTGTTGAAAAAGTAGAAGTTCAAAACGCGAAAGAGACCAATATCCCCAAAGATAATTTTGTTGCTTTTTTTAAGCAAAAACCAAACCGTAAACTCTTCAGGGAGGTGCAATTTTTTGTATGGTGGTACAACTTATTCGACGAACAAAAAATAAATGAAAAGAAATTAAAACGAAATCAAAAATACGACAGGATAAATGCGGAACGCTTAAAGAAGAATGACAAAAAAAATATTAAGCGCTTCAAAAAAGGAAAACCTAAAAAGGAAGCCAAACTAAAAGACAAAGAAAATCCCCTAGTTATTGAAAGTATCCGCGACATTGGAGAGCCCGCAGTTATTTACGATTCTTTACTTACACATCAAACACTTTTTCAACTCAGTAAATTCTTATTCAGCAAAGGCTATTTTGATAACAAAGTTTCAGATTCAGTTCAATTGATCGGAAAGTCGAAGCGTGCCATTATAAGATATTACCTTACGCCAAAACAGTCCTACACGGTAAGCCAAATCACCTACGATCTGAAAGACAAACAACTTGGCGATCTTATTTTAAAAGATACGGTAAACTCCCAATTAAAAAAGGGGATGCAATACGACGAGGAGAAATTTCAGAACGAACGCCAACGCATTACTGATAATGCCTTAAACAACGGCTACTTTTATTTTGAAAACGCTTACATCACCTATGCCGCCGACACCAATCGCGCAACGCATTCCGTGGCGATGAAGCTGCGCCTGAAGAAATTTTCCAAAGCTTACAGTTCCTCGAACGATTCTTTAATTGATGTAGAACACCCTCGCTTTAAACTCGACAACGTTTATATTATTACCGAAGCACTGATTGGAAATCCCCGTGACTTTTATTTTAAAGACACCGTTGTGTCTAAAAGGAAAGGACTCGTCTTTCTTTCAAATAAGCCCCTTGCCTACAAACGAAAAATCATTACCTCGAACACAGATTTGTATAAAGGGCAGTACTACCGAAAAGATTCCGCACAACAAACTTACAAGCAACTGCTTGGTCTCGGCATTTTTAAAAATGTTACCATCCAGTTCCTAGTGAATCAGGATTATGGGAACCGGCTAGATTGTTATGTTATTTGTAATCCTCTCCCAAAACAGGCGGTCACAGCCGAAACAGAAGGCACAAACACCTCAGGAAATTTAGGACTGGATGGCAACATCATTTATCAGAACAAGAATTTTTTTAGAGGCGGAGAATTGGTAGAGGTCAAATTGCAAGGTTCAGTAGCTGCTCAACGCCAGTTAAACTCAAGTAATGGTTCTATTGATGGTGTAAACGACGTTAACTCTGTAGCGAAACTTCAAAAAACATTTAACACCATACAATTTGGCCCTGAGCTTAGCTTTTCTGTACCCCGCGCCTTTTTTCCTTTTTCACTGCTACCCTTCAAAAGAGATCAACAGCCGCGTACTTACGTTAGAACTTCACTCAATTACCAAACACGACCTGAGTTCAGCCGTGTTATCAGCACCGTGGATTATGGATTCAGCTTTAAAACTTACAACCGCCAGTTAAAGCATGATTTGATTCCGGTCGAAGTTTATCTGGTTCGTGCAAAATTACTTGATAGCTATAGGGCCGAGCTCATAAACTTTAACGATGCGTTTTTACTGAATTCTTTCCAGGATCACATCACTACTCTTACCAAATACAGCCTGACTTTTACTTCTAAAGAAAATACTATCACCGGCCAGCGCAACGCTTATTTCGCGAAATTAAACCTGCAGTCATCAGGAAATATTCTCAGGGCTTTGTTTAAAGCTACTAATCAGCCAACCGACAGCCTGGGCCGGTATACAATAATAGATATTCCATTTGCCCAGTTCTTAAAATCGGATGTTGATCTCAGGATGTACGTCCCCATCCGTAAAAAAAGCAGGATAGTTTATCGTCTGGCCGCAGGTATTGGTAAGCCTTTAGCCAATCTCAGCCAGCTGCCTTATGAGCAAAGTTTTTTCAGCGGCGGACCGAACAGCGTTAGGGCGTGGCGTGCAAGAACATTGGGTCCGGGCGGATATAATCCCCGCGATAACAAAACGCGTTTTGATAAAATCGGCGACATTTTACTGGAAGGAAATGTGGAATATCGTTTTCATATTTTACGTTCTTTTTACGGCGCTTTTTTTGTTGATGCCGGTAATATCTGGCGTTTAAAGCCCGATCCGAACAAGCCTAATGCAGAATTCGTTGTGAGTACTTTTGCCGACCAGATTGCTATTGGCGGGGGAGCCGGTATTCGTTGGGACCTCACATTTTTTATACTCCGGTTAGATATTGCAGCCCCACTTAAAGATCCTAAATTTGCGCCAGGAAGTCGTTGGACCTTTGACAAACAAGGCTGGCAATATTCTGTTGTTAATTTTGGGATAGGTTATCCGTTTTAATATTTTAATATGAAAGTTGCCGGTTTTACGATTATAAGGAATGCTATCACCTACGACTACCCTGTTGTAGAGGCCATTACTTCTATTTTACCGCTGTGCGATATTTTTTACGTGGGCGTAGGCAACAGTGAAGATGCGACGCGGGAACTAATCACTTCTATCAACTCTGATAAAATAAAGGTCATCGATACCGTTTGGGATGACACCATGCGGGAGGGCGGAAAAGTTTTATCGCTTGAAACAAACAAAGTATTTGATGCAATTCCGAAAGAACACGACTGGTGTTTTTACATTCAAAGTGACGAGTGTGTGCATGAAGAAGATCACGCGAAAATAAAAGCGGCCATGTTGGAGTATCAGAAAGACACATCTGTTGACGGCTTATTGTTTGAATACAAACATTTTTACGGCCATTACAAATACATTGGCATTGGCCGTCGCTGGTACAAACACGAGATCAGGGTCATTAAAAACAATAAATCTCTACGCTCTTACAAAGATGCACAGGGATTTCGCACCTCGGAAGGAAAAAAATTAAAAGTCAAAAAAACCGGGGCTTTCATTTACCATTATGGTTGGGTGAAATCGCCACGAGCACAACAAGCCAAACAAAGCTCTTTTCATAAAATGTGGCACGATGATGAATGGATGAAAACGAATATTCCGGAAGTAGAAGAATTTGATTACTATAACATCGATCTTTTGGAAGAATACAAAGGCACCCATCCAAAAGTATTTGAGACACGCACCAAAAATGCAAACTGGAATTTTAAATACGATCCAAAAAAAGTAAAAACAAATTTTAAATACCGCTTTTTATTTTTGGTGGAGAAACTTACCGGGTGGCGTGTTGGGGAGAACAGGAACTACAAGAGTATATAGACTCGTTTTTAGTTTCTCCTAAATTTCTATATACACTTAAAATAATCGAAAGCTTCTAAACACGCGTTGCACTTGTAAAGCGCTTTACAAGCGGTGCTTCCGAACTGAGAGACAATTACTGTGTTTTTGCTTTTGCAACGCGGACAGGTAATGTATTTTGGTTTGTCGGTTAAAAAAGATTTGTCGGTTGTACTTTCTTCGGGCGGAGCAATCCCATAATCCTGCAACTTCTTTCTTGCTTCTTCGTTCATCCAGTCTGTAGTCCACGGCGGATTAAAAACGGTATTAATCTTTATATTCTCGAATCCATTATCCACTAATTTTTTTCGCACGTCGTCCTCCATTTGTTTCATGGCAGGGCAGCCACTATAAGTCGGGGTAATAGTTACCTCTATATTTTTATCATCTAATTTTATTTCACGTACGACTCCTAACTCCACGATAGAAATTACCGGAATCTCAGGATCAGGGATCTCATGAAGGAGAGCAAAAATATTTTCTTTTGTGAACATTGGTTTAAACTACTATGGCACTACGACCATAAAGGTACACTAAGTTGCAGGCTTTTGAAATTGATTTACTAATATTCACAGTTTATATCTCTTGCGTTCTCGAGTAAACTTGGGGGCTCGCGGTTCCTAAAGAATAAAGATCGCAGCAACGATCATGATTACGATGATAACCAGGTATTGCCAGAAGTCCACAAAATAAGGGTAAAGTTTTTTCCAGTTACTTTTTGGTTCGGTCATGACAAGATATTACCATTTAGCTGTTGGATGCATTCTTGGTAAAGACTGCATTTCAGCAAGAATGTAACTTAGATGCTCTCCGTGAAGCCCTTTCCTACTGCCGGTTTGCATAAATAGTGTCTCAGGTACTTTTACATTGGCTTTTTCAAGCAGGTCAAAAATTTCCTTTTCCCAAAGTGGCCTTAGGGCTTTCAGATCGATTGCGATCCCTTCTTTAATCAGAATCTCATCTATTTCGTTCATCTCGAAAAGTTCGCCACTGTATTCCCAGATCTCGCTGAGTCCCTTTTGCAAACGCTGCATGCTCTCATCTGTACCGTTCCCAAAGCGCATGACCCAGCTAAAGCTGTGTCTTTTGTGATAGGTAATTTCTTTAATAGATTTTGATGCAATTCCTGCCAGTGTTTCGTCCTTGCATTTCGAAAGCTCTGTGTAGAACATCAGATCAAAACAATCGATCAATGCCTGGCGTGCAATGGTTTTTGCGTAATCACCGTTTGGTTGTTCGGTGATGAGTGCATTAAAATATTCTCTGTCGCTCCTGAAAAAAGCAAGATCGTCTTCTGTTCTTCCTTTGCCCTCTACCTGAGCTCCATACGCGAGTAAATTTTTTGCCCTTCCAAAAATATCCAGTGCAATGTTTGTTAAGGCCAGATCTTCTTCAAGAAACGGACCATGTCCTGTCCATTCGCTTAAGCGTTGAGCCAGGATCAAACTTGTGTCTCCTAATCTTAAACTGTATTTAAATAATGCTTCGTTAGTTGTCATTCAACTTTAATTTGATTTCAGAATTCTTTGAATTACATGTGACCCACTCCATCAGGAATCTGATAAAAGGTTGGGTGACGAAAGATTTTATCATTCGCAGGTTCGAAAAAAGGTCCCGCATCTTCAGGACTGCTCGATACAATTGCATCACTTGGCACTACCCATAATGCCATGCCTTCGCCTCTGCGCGTATAAAGGTCACGCGCGTTCTGAAGTGCCATTTCTTTATCGTATGCATGCAGGTTCCCACAATGCACAAAAGGCTGACCTGATTTTTTTTGAACAAATACTTCCCATAAAGGGCCTTGACTATCACTCATACTGAACTACTAACGTGTAAATTTTAACTATTAACTAATTGCAAATTATGCGGCCTGCGAGGCCATTTGTTTTTGACCATAGGCCGCCGCCGCTGCTCTTACCCACTCGCCTTCGTTATGTGATTTGTTGCGCGAAACCATACGTTCTTTGTTGCATGGCCCATTTCCTTTGATCACATTTTTAAATTCAGCCCAATCTGGCTCGCTAAAATCGTAAGCTTTTCTTTCCTCATTCCATTTCAAATTTGCATCTGGAATTGTAAGTCCGAGATACTCCGCCTGCACTACCGTTTGATTTACAAAACGCTGACGTAACTGATCGTTAGTCTCACGTTTTATACGCCATTTAATAGCATTTTCGCTGTTCGGACTTTCACGATCCGGCGGCCCGAACATCATTAAAGTAGGAAACCACCACCGGTTCATAGCATCCTGTGCCATTTCTTTTTGTCCCGGAGTACCAAAAGCAAGATGGGTCATAATTTCATATCCCTGGCGCTGATGAAAGCTTTCTTCTTTGCAGATACGCACCATGGCACGGCTGTATGGTCCGTAAGAAGAACGTTGCAACATGACCTGATTCATAATGGCAGCGCCATCAACGAGCCAGCCCACTGCTCCTACATCGGCCCAGGTTAAAGTTGGGTAATTAAAAATAGAAGAATATTTGGCTTTGCCGGTTAACAAAGCGTCAAGCATTTCATCACGACTGGTGCCCAGGGATTCGGCAGCTGTATAAAGATACAAACCATGTCCCCCTTCATCCTGCACTTTTGCAAGCAAAACAAGCTTTGCACGAAGGCTGGGAGCCCTGGAAATCCAGTTACCCTCAGGCAACATGCCCACAATTTCACTGTGAGCGTGTTGTGAAATCTGGCGGATCAGGTGCTTCCGATAATTCTCAGGCATCCAGTCCTTAGGTTCAATCATCTCATTTTTAGCCAATTTGGCTTCAAATAAATCCTCAACATTTATAACATTCATTTTTTAAGCAGAATTAAGTTTAATATAAATAACAAAGTTGTTCGAAATAAGTTTTAACATACCAAAGATAGGGTTTATAGGCTGTTAAATCAAAAAAACAAGCAATTTATGGCATGAGAAAAATCAGTAAGTAGTCTTATGGAATATTAATTTTTTTATAGCTTTAAAACGGCTATTTTTGCACCCTATTTATCAGATTATGGCTCGTTTTCATACACTTAAGGTTAAAGATATCCGACGCGAAACAGCAGATGCGGTTTCTATTGCATTTGAAGTTCCTCCGCAACAACAACCCGAATATCAATTTAAGCAAGGTCAGTATGTAACGTTAAAACTAAAAGTGAAAGGGGAAGAAGTTAGACGCTCATACAGCCTTTGCTCGAGCCCATTCAGTGAAAAAGAACTACGTGTAGCTATTAAGGAAGTGGCTGGCGGTATTGTTTCTACCTACATTAACCGTGAACTTAAAGTCGGTGATGTTATGGAAGTAATGACCCCTATGGGAAATTTCCACACTATTCTTTCGGGCGCCAATACAAAAAACTATGTTTTGTTTGCAGGAGGAAGTGGTATTACGCCCATGATGAGTATTTTGAAAAGTGTTCTTTACGTTGAAAAACAGAGTAAGATCACTTTGATCTACGCAAATAAAAACGAAGACAGTACCATTTTTAAAAACGAGTTGGATACCATCGCCGGCAATCACCCCAACCTAACAGTTGTTCACATTCTTGATCAACCCTCGACAAAAATTTCTGATCTTCAAACCGGAATTATTACTACGGATAAAGCAAAAGCCCTGATAGAAAATTTTGGCGGTGTAACCGCTGACGAGTATTTCGTTTGTGGTCCGGGCCCGATGATGGAAAATGTAAAAACCACTCTGGAGGCTTTAAAAATTCCAAAAGAAAAAATACACATTGAATATTTTACTTCCGTAATTGAAGCGGTTAATAAAGCAGAAGTTGCCAGCGGTGCAAATGTAAAAGCCAATGTAAAGGTGATCCAATATGGCATTGAAACAAATTTTGTTCTTGAAACCAGCAGCATAAGCATTCTGGAAGCAGCTATAGAAGCGGGTGTTGACGCCCCCTTTAGTTGCAAAGGAGCCGTTTGCTGTACCTGCCGTGCTAAGGTTTTAGAGGGCCAGGTGAAAATGACCGCAAACTTTGCGTTAACCGACCAGGAAGTGCAAGAAGGATTTATTCTTACCTGCCAAGCGCACCCTATTACCGAAACGGTGGTGATAGATTATGATGCCTAAACGGTAAGCTGTAAGCTGCTGGCAGTCAACAGGTGGCCTCCAAAGCTTTGTGCTTTACAATAATTTTTTGAGTTTTCAATTCCCCACTGACCTCACATACCGGCCTAAATTCCCCTTATAGAACTCTCGAACTTTCTTACAAAATCGGGTAAAACCTTACATCTGTTTTTCTTTCGGACAAATTGAAAAAATGCGTCACATCTCTGCCCTTACATTTGTTGTGTTGAACTGCCCGCTTACTAATAAGTTCTAACAGGAATAATTATGTTACATCACAAGTTGCTGAAAGAACAGATGAAAAAATTCCTTCCAAAAGGAATTACTTCAACTCATGAATTACAAAGTTTTATAAACGCGGTGAATGAAGCTTACGTTTCGCAGGACACGGAAAAAAAAATGTTGGCAAAAAGAATTATTCACCAGGGAGTTTATACTGCAAAACTAAAAGACAGGGAGGCACGCGAAGCACTTAGACAGAGCGAACAAAAGTATCGTAATATTATTGAGAAATCTACCGACATCATTTATAAAACGAGTAAATACGGCATGTTCACCTTTGTAAATCCGGTGGCTGAAAGAATTACGGGTTATTCACAGGAAGAACTACTGCAAAAACATTTCTCTGAACTCATTCGCGAAGATTACCGGGAAACAGCAAGTTCAATCTACCGCAATCAGGTTATCCTTAAAAAAGCAAGTTCCTACCTTGAATTTCCGATTGTTACTAGAGACGGAAAAGAAAGATGGATAGGGCAAAGCGTGCAATATTCGCCGCTCGGAATCAAAAATTACGAGCTAACTGCGCTAGCTATAGACATTACCGACCGAAAGCACACTGAAAAAACGCTGGAACTGCAGGAAGAAAAATACCGCAACATCATCGCTAACATTAATATGGGATTGGTGGAAGTGGACAACAATGAAATTATTCGCTACTGCAACCAGGGATTCTGCAGGCTTTCGGGTTATTCGCAAGAAGAGCTGGTTGGTAAACACATTGTCGACACACTCGTGGTCGGCTCAAGTAAAATTTTTTTGGAAAATAAAATCGAGCAAAGACTCAACGGACTGTCGGACATCTATGAGATTCAGATTAAAAATAAAAGCGGAGACTTGCGCTGGTGGATGGTGAGTGGAGCTCCAAATTACGACGATGCTGGAAATTTAGTAGGTTCAATAGGCATCCACCTGGATATTACAAAAAGAAAATTATTAGAGCAGGAATTAACCATTTCAAAACAAAAAGCGGAAGAAGCTATTAAAGCTAAAGAATCCTTTCTTGCGAACTTGAGTCACGAGATCAGAACCCCGCTTAACGCAATTATAGGGATGATCAGGGAGTTGTCGCACGAGCCGCTGACACCCACACAAACTCTTTACGTTCAGAATACCTCTACAGCCTCTCAGCATCTTTTATCGGTTTTGAATAATGTTCTCGACATTTCAAAAATAGAAGCAGGCAAATTTCAGTTGGAAGCAGAGCACTTTAACCTGGCGAGTCTTTTGAATAACGCGATCATGATAGTGAAAAATTCAGCTGCAGAAAAAAACCTTTACCTTAAAGCGTCGCTTTCGCCAAAGATTAACCCTACTTTCGTAGGCGATTCTACACGCATTCGTCAGGTGATGCTCAATCTTATTGGCAATGCGATTAAGTTCACCGAGAAAGGAGGCGTTACCATTACCTGCGATCTTGAAAAAGAAACAGATAGTAGCCAAACCTTGGCACTTTCGATTAGCGATACAGGCATTGGTATGAGTGAGAACTATGTGAAAACTATTTTCAACAAATTTTCACAGGAATATGTTTCCACGGCAAGGAATTACGGCGGAACAGGTCTTGGCATGGCTATTACCCGCGAATTGATCCAGTTGATGAACGGCAACATTGAAGTAAAGAGCAAAAGAAATTCAGGTACAATTGTGAATGTTAAAATAACATTGCCGTTTGGACAGGACATAAAAGTAAGCGCCATAAACACGTCGCAAAAAACACGGAAAATGATCCGTGTACTATTAGCCGAGGATAATGAATTTAACCGTTTGGTAGCGACAAAAACTTTGGAACGAAATAATTGTTCTGTTACCTGCGCTTTTAATGGTGCTGATGCTATTGCAAAATTAAGGACTGAAAATTTTGATGTGATATTGATGGACCTGCAAATGCCTGTTATGGATGGTGTGGCAGCCACAAAAGTTATTCGCGGAGGCTTACAAATAAAAACGCCGATTATTGCCTTGAGTGCAAATGCATTCAAAAAGGAAAGCGAACATTGTCTTAAAATCGGAATGAACGATTATGTTACCAAGCCTTTCGAAGAAAAAGTGCTAATGAATTGTATTCTCAAAAACCTGGGCTGGGAAGAATTTTTAAACCAAGAGCTAAAACCTATACCGGTATATAAAAAAAAATATAACATTCAGGAATTAAAGACTTTGAGCGGCGGCGACCGGGATTACATGGAAAAGCTTGTGGAGTTGTTTATCCGCCAAACGCATAGTTCGCTCAAGCAAATGAAAAATGCGTTGGCGGTAAAAGATCTGCAAACCGTTTTTGAAATTTCGCACCAGATGAAACCCAGTATTGATGGATTTAGTATTGATTCTCTAAAACTAGAGATAAGAGAAATTGAGCAAACTGCCAAAGATGGAATTTATTCACCTAAACTCGAAGAGCTGGTCTCCTATGCAGATACTATATTAAATACGGTGATAGAAGACCTCAAAAGAGAATTCCTCGAAGATACTGAAGAATTAAGACCGATATACGAATACCAGCCTTAAAAAAGGATTCCCCGCCAAATGCAAAAGAATCTTACATATGAATGATTCGCAATTCATCAGGATTTTTAAAGCACCTCACTTGCTTTAATTTTGTGTAAGAAAATTCCCCTTAAAATTTTGATACAATGAAAAACATCCTCCATACAGGTATTTCATCCGCGAATGATGAAAGTCTGAACAGAAAAATAAAACTGAGCAACCTCATCGCGATTTTTACCTGCACAGTCTGTCTGGGCTTGGTACCTATGTACCTTTACTTTCAGTTATACTACCTTATGTGCATAACAGTGCTTACCGTAAGCACCTCTCTTATCTGTTTTATGCTCCAAGCCAGAAAAAAACACCAACTTGGATTCATAGTTCTCACTTTTGCCATGATTTTTATCATGAGTGCAATCAGCGTAGTTTTCGGCCAAATTGTCAACATGCACTTTTTCCTTCTGTGCATTTGTATGACCACTACGGTGCTCTTTGACACTCAAAAAATCTTACGCTTTTTTATATTCTCTCTCGCATTGACCAGTTTTTTTTCGCTGATTTTTTTCCTTCCATACACCACTGGGTTTACGTCGAGTTCTGACTTAATAGTTCAGGCTATGAAAATCTTTGGCTACCTAAACTACCTCGTAATTTTTGCCTTCACTGGAATTTTCTTTACTTCTTTTGTGCAACAGATCACTTTGTTTCAGAAAAAGATCCTCAGTCAGAATGCAGTGCTGGAACAAAAAAATTTACAGATCACCGACTCTCTCAAATACGCCAAGCACATTCAAAGTGCAATACTTCCACCGGTAAGCACTATAAAAGAATACCTGAATGAAAGTTTTATTCTCTATAAACCGAAAGATATTGTTGCCGGAGATTTTTACTGGCTACATCCAAAAGAAGATGGTCAGGTTCTTTTCGCGGCTGCCGACAGCACGGGGCATGGGGTTCCCGGAGCTATGGTAAGCGTTGTTTGCACAAATGCTCTTAATCAGGCTGTAAAAGAATTTGGTCTTACAGCACCCGGAGAGATCCTTGATAAGGTCCGCGAATTGGTAAGCGATGGTTTCCAGCAGAACGAAAGTGGCGAAGTAAAAGACGGAATGGATATTTCACTTTGTTTGATTGACAGAACGCAACGCATTGTAAAATGGGCGGGCGCAAATAATCCTTTGTGGATCATTCGTGAAAACAGCGACGATCTTGAAATAATTAAACCGGATAAACAATCGGTTTCTAAAACAGACAATCCTAAACCATTTACTACGCACACTGTGTATCTTAATTCGGGAGATTGTTTTTATCTTTTCACAGATGGGTTTGCTGACCAGTTTGGTGGATCCGCAGCAAAAAAATACATGCAAAAACGCATTAAGAAATTACTTTTATCTATCTATAAAAAAACTATGAGTTCACAAAAGCGCCTCATTAACGACAACCTGCTGCATTGGATGGGAAATCTGGAACAGGTGGATGATATTTGTTTCATTGGGGTAAAACTATAAAGTCTCGTCTTATTTTAACTTAACCTCATCGGCAGCAGAGATCGACAAAGAAACACCAGCAGATATTTCACAGGACTTTACTTTTTTGAATAAGCCTCTCAATGCAAAATTCATAGAAGTCTCTATACTTCACTACCAAACTCTTCCTGGTCTCTGCGGTCTTTTTTAGTTGGTCGCCCCGTGCCACGATCTCTTTTGATATTCACTTTGAAAAATGCAGAAGGAAGAATTTCTCCTTTCTTTTCAGGCGCAGGGGAATGATCAGTATAGTGCTGTTGAGCGATCTCAAAACTTTGTCGTTTTTCAATAAGTGCCGTTACTTCAATTATTTTTTTGTCATAACCAATACTCATGGCGTAACGCTCCCCAATTTTCACCATGTGCGAAGGTTTCAGGTTATCGCCATCAAGTTTTACCTTGCCTCCTTTAATAGCATCAGAAGCAAGTGTTCGCGATTTATAAATGCGAATCGCCCATAAGTAAGTATCAGCGCGTACTTCCATTACCGTAATATTATAAATTTACACTGAAAAACTTTTAACCCGTTTGTGAGCCAGATCATATACATTCCATTCTCTAAGCCTGCAACCGAAGTGGTGGAAAGATCAGAGATCACAAGAAAATCGAGGTTTTTAATTGGCTTTCCGGACTGGTTATAAACATAGCCTTGCAAGCGCGTGCCCGATAATTCGAAAAATTTAAATGTAAGACGGTCGTGATTAGTAATGTAAAAAGGGTTTGGATAAACCTGCATGCTATTACTATTACCTCCCGTTGACAAATAAATACTCCTTGCATACGAAGTCTCTACATAAGGCTCTAGTCTTACTTTGTAATAATTGCGTATTCCGAACGCCGGACTTAAATGTGTAAAGCTTTTTTCTTCCGGCACTGCCGTTATACCGCAGATACCGGGCTCAGATCCCGCTTCATTGTAAATGAGCGAATCGGTGCTGTGTAAAATAGTATATCCACTACAGGAAGGTCCGGAGGCAATGCTGAACTTAACGACCACGCTCCTATCGGTAGGAAAAAGACTAAGGTTTTGAACGCGCTGTCCGAATGCGCCAAAAAAACAAGCAAGAAATAGAATAAGGACAAATGCGCGCATGTTTTAGTCTTCGGTAATCCAGACGAAAGTGTTTCGCCCGGCGTAATACAAAGTTAAAACATAATTTCCTTTTTTCAAGCCCGCAGTTTTTACATCGATCAGCAGATTATTTTTGCCCTTAAAGGCACTTTTATCCTTTACGATCAACTTTTCAAAGCCCGGTTCAAGGGGTTTTGTGATCACCGCCGTTACTAACGCATTTTGTTTCAGCATATAATCGATGCTGATTTTTTCAGAAAATTTAAAAGTACGTTCTACTTCCAGTTCTTTTGCGCCTTCTTCCAGATAATAAGTGCCGATAGTGCTGTCGTTAAACGTCACTTCATAAAGACCAAACCGTTTTGAATTGTTGGCCTGCACCCAACGCGCTTGAATGCCATTTTTTTCAGCGAGTTCAATATGATTGGAGTTAAACGGGAAAGACTTTTCGTTAATTTTAAAATAATCAAATTTTAATCCACCGTTTTTACTTTGCGCTAAATACAGATCTGTTTCTTTTCCCATAAAATAATTCTGCTTATCAAAATATAAAATGTAAACGTAACCCGTTAATGTGTCCACCCGCATACAAGGTTTGAATTGATTTTTATGATTAGGCCTGTAGCTCACTAAAACCGGTTCCGTCCAGTGTTCTCCTCTGTCATCGCTGTAAACGAGAAACACGTCCTTATTTTTTTCGCGGTTCTTCTCATCGCTCCAGCAAATATAAATCCTGCCACGGAATTCGCCGGCGCTGTGATCACATGCAATATAAGGCAGTCCGTTAGTTTTGATCTCATCTACTTTATTTGCCCAGCCGCCTTTTATCGGGTTAATAATTTTTTCTTCCTTAAGCCAGGTTTTACCGCTGTCAATCGAACATTGAAAAGCCAGTCCTTTCGGACCCGCCCAGGTCACGTAAACTTCGCCCTTTGTTCCCACGCAAGGCATCGGACCTTTTACGGTGCTATCTCCGTCAAGGCAATCGCCGTTAACTGAATTCAGCTGCTTAGGAGTTGTCCATGTTTTCCCTTCGTCGGAGCGTGAATAATAGATTACCGAAAAATCTTTTTTTTGTTTACTCTTGTACACGTCGAACTGGGTCCAGGTAGCGTGCCATAAGCCACGCGAGGCATCAAAATACGTGTGTGGTGAATCTTTGCGTTTTACATTTTGTTCGTCGATGAGAAATTTTACGTCCGTAGGCGCATAGTTTCCCTCTGTGAGTACAGCATGAAACTGAGCATGTTGATTCTTAAACAGAAACACCAGAACCAGGAAAAGTAACGTTTTCTTCATAAAGTAGTTTTACAAAATTAAAAATACCCGCCGCAATTGCAAGCAAACACAAGGGAATTATTGTTTTTATACCGAAACGACTCAGGTTTTCGGAAACAACAAACCCCTGAGTGTTTAGTATAACCAAAAGTAAGCAGCTTTTCTTTCGAAAACCTACCAACTTTTGGTATATAATGTGTGGCAAAATCTTAACTTTAAGATTTACTTTTTTATATGGAAAAATCAGCCATTGCCACTTACCTGAATCAAAACAAAGAACGTTTATTGAATGAACTTATTGATCTTCTTAAAATACCTTCGGTTAGTGCCGATAGTAAATACAAACCAGACGTTATCAAAACTGCGGAAGCCGTTAAACAACGCCTGATAGAAGCCGGCGCAGACAAAGTAGAACTTTCTCCTACAAAAGGAAATCCTGTGGTGTACGGTGAAAAAATAATTGATCCGAAAAAACCGACGGTGATTGTTTACGGACATTACGATGTGCAACCGGCTGATCCCATTAATCTGTGGGACTCCCCGCCCTTTGAACCGGTGATCAAAAAAACGGCTATCCATCCCGAAGGCGCCATTTTTGCCCGCGGCGCTTGTGACGACAAAGGACAAATGTACATGCACGTGAAAGCCTTTGAATTCATGATGAAAACAAATACCCTGCCCTGCAATGTAAAATTTATGATTGAAGGAGAAGAAGAAGTTGGCTCGCCAAGTCTTGGTCCATGGATCATCGAAAATAAAGAACGTTTAAAAGGCGATGTCATCCTGATTTCAGATACTTCTATTATAGCGAACGATACACCAAGTATTGACGTGGGTTTACGCGGACTTGCCTATATGGAAGTAGAAGTAGTTGGACCGAACCGTGACCTGCACAGTGGTGTTTATGGCGGCGCTGTAGCAAATCCGATAAATATTTTGTGTAAGATGATCGCTGATTGTCACGATGAAAATAACCACATTACTATTCCTGGCTTTTACGAAGATGTGATGGAATTAAGCAAAGCAGATCGTGATGAATTAGCGAAAGCACCCTTTGATTTGAACGACTTTAAAAAAGATTTAGATGTTGCGGAAGAGCGTGGTGAAAAAGGTTACAGCAGCAACGAAAGAACCGGCATTCGTCCGACACTCGATGTAAACGGCATCTGGGGCGGCTACACAGGAGAAGGCGCTAAAACGGTTCTTCCGTCAAAAGCTTCTGCTAAAATAAGCATGCGGTTGGTTCCTGACCAGAACTCACATAAGATCAGCGAATTGTTCCAGAAACATTTTGAGAAGACGGCTCCTAAATCGGTGAAAGTAAAAGTGACAGCACATCACGGCGGAGAACCTGTTGTGGTAAGCACTGAGAGCAAAGGCTTCCAGGCAGCGAGCAAAGCTATGCAGGAAACTTATGGTAAAAAACCAATCCCAACGCGCGGTGGCGGTAGTATTCCCATTGTTGCCTTGTTTAAAAAAGAATTAGGATTGGACAGTATTTTATTTGGTTTCGGATTGGATTCTGATGCTTTGCATTCTCCGAATGAACATTATGGGCTCTTCAATTATTACAAAGGCATTGAGACCATTCCACTTTTTTACAAATACTTTACCGAATCAAATTCTAACTCATGAGCTTAGGAGAAATCATAGGAACCATTGGCGTTACCATCTTGTTACTGGCTTTTGCAATGAACCTCGCCGGTAAATGGTTTTCGAACTCTGTACCTTATTTAGTATTAAATGTGATTGGCGCAGCGCTTGCAGGCTTTTCGAGTTACCTCATCCACTTCTGGCCCTTTTTGGTGCTGGAAGGGGTGTGGACCATCTCCTCTTTTGTTATGCTTTTACGTGCTCTAAAAAAAACATCATGATCTTTCGCCGTTCTCTTATTTTTGTAGTTTTAGCCACGCTACTATTTTTTACCAACTGCTCCAATTTTAAAGAAGTACAGTGTACAGGCGTAAAAGGATTTAAGACAAACAAGATTGGGACGGATGGCATTGACGGCGACATCCTGATCGGCATTAAAAATCCTAATGCTTTTGGATTTTCTATTTATAAAAGCGAGTTTGATGTTACCTACAGCGGCATTTACCTTGGCAAAGCAAAACTTACCAAACGCGTTCGCATTAAGGCTAACGCGGAAGAAATCTACAGCTTTAACCTTACCAACGATTTTAAAGATATAAAATTAACGGAAGTCATGAAACTCCTTGGTGGCGCCATTTTTAAAAGCACCATCGAAGTAAAAGGCGATCTGAAAGTCGGAAAATTATTAGTCCGCAAAAAAATTCCTGTAGATATCAAAGAGAAGGTGAATTTGAATTAGCAGGTCTGAAGGGCATTCTCAACTCCGCTCGAACTAACACTCAGAAGCCCGAACACAACCTTACCTAAACATCCACTGGATGTTTATCCTGCTCGAACAGACACTCGACTCCGCTGGAAAAACTGCCGCCTAGTTCTTAAGAATCGTAAACTCTACTCTTCTGTTCAATTGTCTTCCCTCATCCGTATCATTTGTGGTTTGTGGTTTTGTTTCACCATAACCTTTTGGAACTATACGGTCAGCTGCGATGCCTAATCCTAACAAATATTCTGTAACGGATTTTGCGCGGTCTTCTGATAATTTTAAGTTGGCTTCGTCTGCACCTACGTTATCGGTATGCCCTGAAAGCTCGATCTGCACTTTACCGTTTTGTGTCATTAAGCCTGCAAGCCTGTCTAATTCGGGGTACGACTCAGGACGTAAGGTTGCTTTTGCTACGTCAAAAAAGATATTGTTCAAACGTACCGTTGTTCCAACTTCAATAGGCGTTAAATAAAGATCACGTGTAATCTCTTTGTATTCTGCAACCGTTGTTAAATCAAAGTTGTCAGATACCGAAGCGTGTTTCTCTGCGTAAGCCATGAAGCCATAATTTTTTCCATAAGGCAATACGATCTTGTACTCACCGGTTAAAGGATTGGATTGTGCTACACCTACATTTCTTCCATCAATCAGCGTTTCATATTCAATACTTGCACCAAGAGGTTCTTTTGTTTTTGAGTTAAACACTTTTCCGGTAATTAAAATCACGGGATTTGGTCGTAGTTCTTTTACAAGTTTGATTTTTACAATGTCGCTATTGCCACCTGCAATGCCTTTGGCAGAAACCATATACGCTTCTTCGCCTCTTGCATCCAGGCAATAATAGGCATCCCAACCGTCACTATTAACGCTTGGTCCAAGGTTTATAGGATCTGACCATTTTTGCCAGCTATCGTCCAAACGTTTGCTCATCCAGATATCCTGATCGCCCTGACCTCCAGGTCTGTTTGAAGAATAATAAAACGTTACACCATCGGAAGCCATAAATGGTGCATACTCATCGTTCTCTCTTTGGCTCAATGACTTTATCATAGCCGGCTCGCTCCATGTATTGTTGTTTAAGGCTTTTCCAACAAACTTTGTAAAATCTTTTACCGATTTTGGTTTGCTCCATTTATCTTTCACCGTTAAGAAACTCACATAAAGTTCGTGCTTTCCACCATTGGAAGATTCCGAGAAGGCGAAGATCAAAGTTTTTCCATCCGGCGCAAGGAAAGAGTTATTTGTATTTCCCATGTCGGAATACCTTTTGTAGTTGATGATCTCAAGTCCCTTCGGATCTTTCCACTCGCCTTTTTTATTTTTCGCTATCACGGAAAGACCACCTCCAATATACTCACCATCTTCAAACGCGCCCCTTACCAACAACTGATTGCCGTCTGTTGATACGTTGGCAATTCCGGATGATTTTCCATGATAATTTAATGGCTCTCTTGGATGCACAGCTGGGCCCCAACCGTTACCTGAACGTTCGCAATACCAAACATCCTGGTTCCCAAAATTTGTTGCGTGCCCATCACGTACAAAATAAAGAATTCGTCCATCAGCAGAAATTACCGGGTGAATCTCAGCAGAAGAAGAGTTTACATTGGGTCCAAGATTTTCGAGTACCAGCTTACTTACTTCGCTGTGTGTGGTGTTATTAAACTGCGCCGTCGCAAACAGGCCGGTTAATGCAAAAAATAATATGAGCTGCATTTTGCAGGGGATAACAAAATATTTATCCAACATAACGCTAAAAATTTTCATGACTGTGGTTTTTGTGTGCCAACAAAATTATGCGAATAATTTTCAAATTTTTCGCAACCGCATCAATATACCGTGAAACACTTAGCTTATTTACCCACCAGCACGAAGGCTCCCCAGAAATAAGGATCAGGATATTTCTTTTTCACCTCCAATTGTGCATCCCTGAAAGCCTGATAGAGACTCCCTTTTTTGATCCAGCCGTCGTAAAAGGCTATCATTAAATCTTTTGTAGCATCATCACTCACAGGCCAAAGGCTCATGATCACCGACTTGGCGCCTGCAAGTTTAAACGCTCTTTGCAAGCCATAAACACCTTCACCATTTTTAACCTTGCCTAAGCCAGTCTGACAAGCGCTGAGAACAACCAGTTCCGTTTTGTCAAGTGTCAGGTTCATGGCTTCGTAGGAAGTCAGCATCCCATCTTCGAAATCGCTGATCTGTGAAGCATTGGAAGTATTGAGGGAATAATTTTTATTGGCGCCGCTGAAGAAAACGCCGGAGCGTAACATGGGGTTCTTATAAAATTCTTTTTCTATTTTATCATAGCCGGCGAGATCTTCCTCTTTTGGATCTTCAAGGAAAAAGCCATGGGTAGCGAGGTGCAGTACATCTGGATTTTTTATCTTTTTCAAGTCGCGTTCGTTCGCAGCTTCCTCCATGAGCAAAGTAGAAGTAACGTTATTCTTATCAAGCGTGTTCTTAATTACTTCCACCTCTACTTTTGTTCCGGGAAGCTCGCTCAATACAAAGCCGAAGGCACCGCGGGAAGCAAGCGCCACGGACACTTCTTTTTCTTTTTTAGGGGCATTTAGTTTTGTGATGTCATAATCAAACTTCGGATTCCCAACCAATACAATATTAGTAGGCTTTTTAAATGTAGACGATTTAATGGCAGTCAGATCGTTAAGTGTTGTAACGAGGTGAAGCTCTTTTTCCTCGATCAGGTATTTCTTTTTTTCGTCGTTAAAGATGGTGTTCAGATTTACCTGGTTGTAAATACCATCGGGTGAAATGTAGACGGTTTTTGTATCTGTTAATTTTTCATCTACAAATTTCCAGAGCCGCCTGTAAAGATCTGGTTCGTTCTTTTTGAAGTCGATGCTGTTGCGGTAGAGTCCCAGCACTTCATTCTCCCAATTGATAGGACGGTCTATAGACAATGCAAAAGGATCACCAGTTGGTTTGATCACCATAAACGTATAATTTGTTCCTTTGCCCTGATTGTTATCGTAAACGAGGTAGCATTGAAAAATTTCAATAGCGGCTTCGCCAGGCGCTAATAATTTCTGAATGTTTTTCCAATTGCTTTTTTTTGTGGCCTCTCCCGCAAAACTTCCGGTAACTTTAAGTGAAATTTCTTTTTCGAGAAGATCCGCCTCCGCTTTCAACGCGGAAGCCTCTGCCAGGGCATTTGGATAATCCTCGGTGTTAAAGTTCATCAGTTTGGCGATTGTTTCGCGTTTCAGTTTAAGGTCTTCAAATTTTTCATTTAACGCCGGATCATTCAAGTCAATAATTTTTTCTCTGATCTTGGAAAGATTGTTCAGCAACATGGCTTTTGTCTTCAATCGGAAATCCAGCAGGGCCTTAATGAGCTCTGGGTATTTATCCATGTGACTTAGAATGGTGGTATAAAAATTCTTGATGTTGCTCTCAAATTCTTCAAGGAAAAACATTTTTTCACTTTCGGTCATGTAACTAAAATTCTGATCGATCTGGGAATACTTCATCTCCAGGTATTTATTAAAATATTCGGCTGAGACTTTAACGTCATTCAGTTCTGCGGCTACCTGTGCCTTGCTGATATATACCTGCTCAAGAACACTCATGTCGGTGATGTTCAATTTTTTGGTAATCTCCAATGCTTTCTTCACATAGGTATTTGCCTCCCCAGGCTTATTCACTTCCTTCATAATGATGGCAAGGTTGCAAAGCGTTATGATGCTGGTAACCGATTCTTCAGCATCAGTGTTGGAATATATATCAGCGGCTTTGTTCAGGTAGGTGGCAGACTCTGTAAAATTATCGAACGCAAAAAAAGCAGTCCCCATATCTATGTATACGTCGGCCATAAACACGTTATTTGGTCCATACACCGCCTCATAATACTTTAAGGCATCTTTAAAATATTTAATCGATTTGGTCATATCGCCCCATTCTTTAAAATGAATGCCAAGATTGTTCGCAAACGTTGCGCGCTTTAACGTATCTGTAAACTCCTTACTTTTTAAGCCTGCTTCCACCTCTCCCACCAATTCCATAGCGTCAGCATCCCTTCCTACGTTACAATAAAAAACCATGAGATTGTTTAAGGTGGTTAGGTAATTATCGAACCGTACAAACGAAAGTCCCTTTTTTATTTTCAACGCTTCTGTGTAATATTGCTCCGTTTGCACAATTTTATTCATTTTAGAATAGATAAAACCAAGGTTATTGAGATTTCCCGCATAGGCAGAAGAATTCTCGGTATACAAACGTTTATCAATGTTTTTAGCCCTAAAGGTGAGACTTAGCGCACGCTCAAACTGCCCGGCTTCGGCGAGCATGGATCCATATTCTCCCAAAAAAACCGGGTATTGTGGGTTGAGCGTGTCTTTGGTTTTCAGAAATACTTTTTCTGCTTTCTGGTAACACTCTTTTGCTTTTGCAGGAAATTGCATGTCGCGGTACAAAAGTGCAAAGTCGCTTTCAAGTGTTGCGTAATCGGCGGTATTAAGCATGCTCTCTTTAGCGCAAACAGTTTCTGCTTCCTTAAATAACTCTTCTGATTTTCCAAAATTGTAAAGATACTGATAACAAACCCCCAGTGAACCAAGGCAGGATACCAGGTCTTTCGCTTTCATTTTCTGTGGCTTACTTAACTCATAAGCTCTTTGTAAGTGCGGCAAAGCATCCGTATACATTCCAAGGAAAACCAGAGCAATTCCATAGTTCTGGCTGGTATTCATTTCTGCCGCGGGATATTTATCGGTTCCAACCTCTTCGAGCAATGCTTTAAAAAGCGTCACCCCTTTTTCGATATTTTCGTTTAGCAAATAATAGGCAGCGTTTTCTGATCGTAAAGAAAGTAAGTCGTCCATATTAATTTTCTTATCTTTGGAAGCCTGAGAAATAGCGCTTTCCGACAAATCGATGGCTTTTGCAAAACTACCTTCCTCACAGGCTTTTCCAGCAGCATCCTGAAGTTTTTTATACTCCTGACCGTAAGAAACAAGAAAATTAACAGAGAAAATAAGAACACCAAAAAACTTTTTCATCGTTTACATTTTGCTGGCTCAAGGTAGCGAGTTGTGCTATATAATACAAATGGGCCCGTCAGAGCCCATCACCGTTGAGATATGCCCTTTTCAAAATGGACGCAACACCCGTTCTCACAAAATTCATTTGTTTTTTCGCGTAAAAATTTTTGGAGTTTTACGCTTCTTTCTTAAAGATTTTTAAAACTTCGCCTGAGTAGTTTTTACCAAGGGGGATTTCGGTTTCATTTACCACAATGTTTTTAGTTCCAACTGCCTCTATATTTTTAACCGGCACAATAAACGATCGGTGCACGCGGATAAACTCCTCCTGATTAAGCTGATGCGGCAGGTGCTTCATAGTCATACGTGCTTTTAAAGTATTATTTTTTAAATTAATGCTGACATAATCATCCATGCCTTCTATATACAAAATATCAAGCGGATTTATTTTGTGGAGCTTACTTTTTGACTTGATGAACAAAAATCTTTCTTCCATTTTTAGTCTTCTAACTGCATAATTGCTGATCTATATAAAGGTGGTTAAAATGAATTGAGATTTAAACAGATCTTTCTGAAATGAATCGCCAAACAGGTCTGAGCAAACTATCAGACAGCGTTTAACCTTGAAAATTTTTCTAATTCTAAAGCTTGCATGTAGGCTAAGAATTGCATTCTCACTTTATTTCTGAAAGCCCGAATAACTTCATTTTCGTAAACACTAGTTAAAAAAAATTCTTTCTTATTTATAATGACCTTACCATTCATAATGGCATCGATGCTTTCAACGGCTACCACAAAAGTTTCATTTACTCGCTTAAAATCGAGGGAAGGCAAGTTGCCAAGCAAACAACCCATTTTAATTTTGGCGTTAACCTCTTTTCCGTTTTGTAAAAAAATGTTTATTCCGGATTTAGCAGCTTCTATATAGCTGATATCGCTAAAGGGTATCTTACGAAGCTGCTTTTCAATACAAATCACTAAAAATTTAATTTCCATTTGTCTAATACCCGCTCTAACTAAAATTAGGCTATAGACGAGGAAAATGAAAATTTATTCGGCAAAAACTTTCTTTTTGCGGTGAATTTTATTTATGGAAAACTTTGTTTACCTCCTCAATATAACTACCTCCCAGAGGGACTTCAAGCCGATCTACCAGTACCGTTTTGGAGCGGAGAGCCTGTATCCTTTGAACAGCAACGATAAAAGACCTGTGTACCCGGATGAATTTATTGGAGGGGAGTTTTTCGAGAATGCTTTTCATTGTCATTCTCGCCACAAGCGTTTTCTGGTCCTGGATATAAATTTTGAGATAATCGTCGAGGGCTTCGATATAAATGATATCCGTTATCAGAATTTTTAGAAGACTGAAATCTGCGCGAATAAACAAAAATTTTGAATCATTCTGCTTGTCGTTTTGTAAATTAAAATTTAAAAGATCGTTGGCACGTTTTGTTGCCTGCAAAAACCGATCATAATTAAAAGGTTTCAATAAATAATCTACTGCCATTAAATTAAATCCCTCTACCGCATAATCAGCACGCGAAGTAATAAAGATAACCATCGTGCCTTGTTTCAGTTGTTTGTATAGTTCTATGCCATTCATGTGCGGCATGTCGATATCTAAAAAAAGGAGATCTACCGGAAATTTATTAAGGTATTTTAAACCTTCTTTTGCATCACTGAACGTTTTTTCAAGCGTAATAAAATCAATGTCTTTACAAAAATTCTCAATCACTTTGAGGGCAATCGATTCATCGTCTATGGCTACTGCTTTTATCATTGCGTGTTAGTTAGTTGTGTGAATATCCTGAGGCTGAAGATCACTCTAGCTAAATAGAACATTTTGGCCCTGCTTAAATATTTTAATGCTAGTCCCAATACATATAACTGTGACCTGGCGACGGTTTGATAGCCTTAGCAAAACACATTTTGCTTTCACAAAGATCACTTTTATAGAGAACTATCTCACTGCCTTATTGAGCTTCTAACAAAAAAGTGAGGAAAGCACTATCTATTGGTCTTTTCCCGTTCTTCATTATTTAACCCAAATTTAACAGATTATTAATGATTTTTGTTAAATTCTGTTTAATTTATTTAATTTTTTGTTCGAAAGATCGCCCCTTAATGCAAATGACCTCATTTTTAAAAGTCAATACCTGTTTTTGCGGTAAGCATTGTATCATGTGAATTTTAAATCTTTTCTCACTAAGGATAAAGAAAAAGTGCGGAATGAAATCCCGCACTTTTTGAAGCGATCACCCAAAAAACCGCTTGGCTGTTTAATTAGCCGTAACAAAGTTACCTGTTTTTAATTGTGAAACAAACTAATTTTACTAAATTTTTATTACCCTGTGGTTAACCTTTGTTAAGGGGATCTAGGACCCTTTTTAGGGTGAGTTTTAAGGGCAGGCCTAAGTTTTTTCCATACACTTATGTACTTGCTTTTTGTTTTTAACAAAGCAGCATTTTAAAATAAAGAAATTTCTAAGCTAAAAAATAATTCCCGTTTTCTAAGTGTTTTTGTTTTATAACGACGAGAAAAAAGAAAAGGTGCAGAACGAATCCTGCACCTTTAATAAGCGATTACCCAACAAACCGCCGGTCATTACAACCTGAGTTAAATATACACTGAGAAAAAACGAAAATAAATTTTTTGAGGTGAATTAAATTAAATTGAGGTAGAAATGCTTTATCTGCATTTTTCATTAAAACAGTCTGCTCTGGTCCCTTATTGCCGATTGTGATACTACTTTTGCAGAAAGCGCCATAAACATCCCCTGCAAAATACAGTCAAAAACGCACATGCAGACTTTTAAAGGAAATTAATTCATGGATGGATCTGATCCAAACTCGGCAAAAATACTGTAGCTTCCTTTTACTTCGCTGAGTTGCAGGCCCCAAAGGTCTTCTGGCTCATTATTGAAAAAGGTAGCGTCGTGTGGCTTGTTCAGCAGCCAGTGTTGACTGGCCATTTCCTCTTCCAGTTGATTTTCGCTCCAGCCGCTATAGCCCGCAAAAAAACGTACCTGATAGGATTTTACTTTTCCGTGTTCGATCATGTGGATTAAGGCATCAAAGTCGCCGCCCATAAAAATATTATTGCCTACATCCACAGAATCTGGCAAATCGTGACCAAGGGTATGCAAAAAGAAGAGTTGGTTTTTAGCGACTGGACCTCCTTCATAGATCGGGAAATTGCCATTTTTAACCTGCGGCCTCACGTCGCGAAGTACAAATTGTGTTTTAAAATTCAGGCAAAATCCAATGGTTCCCTCGGCACCATGGCTCGTAATATAAACCACAGCGCGGGTAAAAAAACCGTCCTGCATCAAAGGATGCGATATCAGAAGTTGACCCTCCATATCGTAAATCTAGATAAAAAAAATCCTTATTAATAGGATACATTTATTACTTTTTATAAAAAGAATTGTCGTGCATTCATAAATTGAATAGGTTTGTAATTATCTATTTTTTATGATTCTCGCGGCCATAGTCGTTACAGACCAAAATAATGCCATAGGCAAAAATAACCAGCTTCTTTGCCATTTGCCAGCTGACCTGAAATTTTTTAAAGCAACTACCATGGGCTGTCCAATTATTATGGGTCGCAAAACCTATGAAAGCATTGGGCGCTTACTTCCAGGGAGACGAAACATTGTGATCACACGAAGTTCGGATTACAGAATTGAAGGTGCAGAAATTTATCATTCGGTAGAAGCCGCAATTAAAAGCTGTACGGAAGAAAAAGTATTTATCATAGGCGGTGGCGAACTATTTAAACAAACGCTGCCTCAAATTTCGGAAGTTTACAGAACATTTATAAAACACAGCTTCGAGGCAGATGCCTGGTTCCCTGAACTGAAAACTTCAGAGTATAATAAAGTGTGGGAAGAATGTCATAGTGCTGATGAAAAAAATAAATTCGATTACTGTTTCCAGAAGTGGGAACGGATTTCCTGAGGGGCTTTGAGTAGCGGTTTGACGCTGATTTCGCGGATAACGCCGATCTGGATGCCTAAACAATTATACGGATAAAGATGGGCTTTTCGTTTTGAGTTTTGTGCTTGACGGCCGCTGATTTCGCAGATAACGCTGATCTGGATGCTTATTCTATTACGAGGATTAAAATGGAAGTTTTCGCTTTCGGACGACGATCCAATAGCTACCGAATTCGCGGATAATACAAGTTGAAAAAACGAAATAACTTCCACCGATTTTCTATTGCAGAAATCCGTTGTGCTGTTACTTTCTCTCCGCATTTAATTTTTACACACAGATCTGTGTAACCTGTACTACTGGGTCTCGATGATCAGCTTCTGATTTCCCAAATCAAATAAACCTAATTCCTTTGCTTTGTTGTACATCAAATGCACGGCATTAATCCCGAGATCTCCAAGATCTATCGAAAATTCATTCACATAAAGCGCAATGTGTTTTTTCATAACTTCTTCGCTCATGGCTTGTGCATGCGCCTTTACATAAGGCATAGAACTCTCCGGATTAGCAACCGCAAATTCCACACTTCTGCGAATAACACGATTTACTTTTTGTTGCATCTCTGTATCTAAATTTCTCTTGATAACGATACCACCAAGTGGAATTGGTGCATGAATTAACGACTCCCAATATTCACCAAGGTCCATTATCTTCGTCAGTCCTTTTTGTTCGTAGGTAAACCTGTTTTCGTGAATGATTAAACCGGCGTTGACTTCGCCTCTTAAAACTGCGTCTTCGATATCAGAAAAAACGTACTCTATTTTATTTTTTAAGTTTGGAAAAGCAAGTGACAGTAAAAAATTCGCTGTTGTCATTTTACCAGGAATTGCGACTTTCATATTTGCAATATCTTCGTGATTCCACTTTCTGTGGCTGTTGGTTTCGACAAGCTCAACCACCGGTGTTTCGACGGAGTGGATCAACGGGTCAATATAGGCACGCTTCACAAGAAGCGGCCCGCAATTAAAGCCTAAAGCACTTCCTGCTCTGAGTAAAATATAATGTTGCAGAACGTAAGCATAGGCATGAAAACTCAGTTTGGTAATATCCAGTTCGCCTTTCAATGCTTTTCTGTTCAACTTTTCCACATCTTCATGCTGCACTTCAAAATCCAATCCTTCGGTGTCTATTTTTTTATGAAGCAGGGCGTCAAAAATAAAACAGTCGTTCGGACAAGGAGAATAACCAAGTGTTAACTTCATATTAAATAGTTTTATTCAGATCGTTTAAAAGATCAATTAGAAAATCATTCAGATTTTTAATTGCCAGGGGCATTTGCCAGTTGTTTTTATTTCTTTTTTCGACCTGGTTACTAATCGCTCTGATTTGAACGGCGGTCCACTTTAAAGCATTTGCTGCCTGAATAAATGCAGCACCTTCCATGCTTTCAACATCTGGGTTTAAATACGCTACAATTTGTTCTATACTTTTTTCATTTCCATGCACTGTATTCACTGTAATTCCTTTTGCTAACTCAAGTTTATCAATGATTGAATTCTTAAACGGATATGCAATTTTTACGTGTTGATTTCCTAATCCCATTTCATCAATGGTAATAAAATCCTCGCCATCTTCAGCACCTAAATCACTGAAACAATCTTCTGTAATATTCAAAACAGTTCCTTGCTTGTGATTCAGAAAACTTCCGGCCACTCCAGCATTAATGACGACATCAAATTTATTAGCGTGCAGTTTTCCCAAAGTAAAAGCAGTGTTTACCATGCCGACTCCCGTTAAGATAAACGACACTTCCAGATTTTCTAATTCTTCCGTTTCGTTCTTTGAAACGTCGAGCACATACTTTAGCGTCGGACTAATTTCCGGCTGTGTTGCACCTACAATAAGGATCTTGATCATAGCGTACAAAATTAAGAAAATGCTTAACTTTACGCATGATTTTCCTTACCCGCCACGAGCATTTTAATGCAGCACATAAATTGTACAATCCAGATTGGAGCGAAGAAAAAAACGCGGAAGTTTTCGGCAAATGCGCCAATGCAAACTGGCACGGGCACAACTACGATCTTATCGTTACTATAAAAGGTGAGATAAACCAGGAGACAGGATTTTTAATGGACGCTAAAAAGCTCAGTGAAATTCTGAATGTATATGTTTGCGATACGCTCGACCATAGGAACCTGAACATGGATGTGGATTTTATGACGGGAAAGCTTGCCAGCACAGAGAATTTAGCCGTTGCCATCTGGGAACAGATTATTCCGCATTTACCTACAAATGTTAAATTGCACTGCGTTAAACTTTACGAAACACCGCGCATTTGCGTAGAGTATTTCGGAACTTAGTTAATATTTGCCTAAAGAACTCTTCTTGTAAACAATTTTCGTTTAAATTTGTTTCACTTTAAATAAAGCCACTTGATCAGCAAACTTCTGAAACAGTGCTTAAAAAAATTAAGAATCAAAATGATAGCCTTATCCCCTATTTTATTGATTTAAAGAAATTATGAACAATAAGATTGCCGTATTCAGAAAAGAGCATTTTAATGCTGCACACAGGTTACACAGTTTAAAACTGAGTGACGAAGAAAACGCCCGCGTTTTTGGTAAATGCAACTACACAAATTACCACGGCCACAATTACGACCTGATTGTAAAAGTAATGGGTGAGATTGATCCCGTTACCGGTTATGTAATTGATACAAAAATTTTAAGCGACATAATTAAAACACATGTCATTGAAAAATTTGATCATAAAAATCTGAACCTGGATACAAAAGAATTTAAAGAATTAAATCCTACAGCCGAGAATATTGCTATGGTTATTTACACTATTCTGAGAGAACAATTAGATAACCGCTATGAGTTAAAAATAACTTTGTATGAAACAGAAAGAAACTACGTTGAATACCCTTGTTAAAGACGAAAACACGTCTTTAAGTGATCTTAATGCCGAAGAAATTGGGGATAATCATGTGATGACAAGTATTGAGACGCCAATGAAAAAAGACGCGTTTAAATTAAGCGATGAAGAGAAAATGAAAAAGATTGAGGCGAATTTCCGTGAGATTATGGAAACGCTTGGTCTTGATCTAAGCGATGACAGTTTAAAAGGCACGCCACAACGTGTTGCTAAAATGTACGTGAAAGAAATTTTCAGCGGATTGAATCCTGCGAACAAACCTAAAATTGCTTTGTTTGAAAACCGTTACCAATACAATCAAATGTTGGTGGAAAAAGACATTACCTTTTACAGCAACTGCGAACATCACTTTGTGCCGATCTTCGGGAAAGCGCACCTGGCTTATATTTCCAATGGAAAAGTCATTGGACTTTCTAAATTAAACCGCATTGTTCAATATTATGCAAAACGCCCGCAAGTACAGGAACGTCTCACCATGCAGATTGCAAATGAATTAAAGGAAATTTTAAAAACAGATGATATAGCCATAATTATTGATGCAAAACATTTATGTGTTTCTTCGCGTGGAGTGCAGGATAATAACTCTGTAACAATAACTTCTTTTTATGGAGGTAAATTTTTAGAAGAACAAACTAAACAGGAATTTTTGAAGTATGTGGAGATGAAAACGCAGTACTAGCAAGGTCTTCCGCTGATTGCGCGGATTATTATTAGCGTTATTAAAATCCGTATTGAGGTAAAAGTAAAGATTCTGAATATTCGATAAATCTCTTAGTTATACCAGTAGCTGCGCGCATAGTAAAAAAACCCCCATGCGGCCTTCCGAGACATCAACCATTTCGCTTAGCAGTCCAAGGCCGTCATACACGTAAACTATAATTTTTGGCCCCTCATTGTAAACATTCCCGAGCTGCTCCATAACGAGCCTGCGCTGGTCATCGTAAAAAAATTTATTCTTTGTTACCTCATGATCATAGGCTTCACCAGGCACATAATCCATGCGCCAGTTTTTCTCCTCGATCCTAAGGCTGTCTTTATAGATCCGCTCAGCACCAAGTCTCCAAACCACTTGTAAGATATCTTTATACCAATACTTTTTAATATGGTTGGATGAGCTCCTATATTCTACAGAAACTGAATCAATACTCTTTTCGCTTTCCACCCGCACAATCTCATTATTATTATCCAGGGTGTATTGGGTAATGTTATTTGTATCTAACCTATCCACCAATACCCGATTTTTTTCTGAGGAAGAAAGCAGTTGTAAGTCTTGGGTCACATAAGTCTCCTGGAACTCCTTTTTCCCGATAATGTACTTTTGTGTAGAATAAAGAGACGTGATCCGGCCTATGTGATCGTAAGTAAGCGAATCGTAAGTGATCATTTCCATGCCCTTTGAATAACAGCTTAGTAAGTGTCCATAATTATCGTAGTGATAGCTGGTCCTCGTAGAAATAATTTCTTTCTTTTTCTTTTTGTAAGCTATTTCGCTGTGAGTTAATGTGCCTTCCTCATTAAAGTAATAAACCTCCCACATCTCAAAATTAACAATGACAACACGAAGCTTCTTGATTTTTTGCTCTTTAAAAATCTTCAACTCATTAGCGGTGAAAGGTGAAATTTTTTGTAGTTCAAAAACTCTATATGGCATTTGCGAAGGTGACCGCGAATAAACTACAAAACACTTAATTATAAAAAGAGTAACTAAAGCTTTTTTCATGTCTACCCTTTCGTAAACTTAAACTCGGTCCTACGATTATATTCTTGTTCTTGGTCAGAGCAGTCCACGTCATTCAGACAACGGTTGCGGATTTCTGTTTCTCCTTTGCCAATGCCTGTCAAGCGTTTTTTGTCGATGCCTTTAGCAGTAAAGTAACCAATCACGGAGGTTGATCTTTTTTCTGATAAGAGCATGTTACTGGCATCGTCCCCTTGCGCATCGGTATGCGAGATCACCTGCAAGGTTACTTTTGGATTTTCCTTTAAAATATTCACCACTTTGTCTAAAATCTTTTTTGATGCTGCGTCGTCGATACGGTACTCACCGAGCGCGTACAAAATATTTTCAGATACTTTCAGGTTTGTTTCTTTACTCCCTCCAAATTTGCTAAAGATCATGGAAATATCTTCGCTGTCTTTTTCGGTGAGCAGCACAATGTCGTTCGGAATTAACTTATACTCAAATCCTCTCTCTGTTCTTCGCAGCCGCGAAATCTCCTGTCCACTTTGGGTAGCAAGGATAATGTTGTCTACATCCTTACTATGCGATTTCACAATGATGCTGTATTCAGAATTCTCGTCCCCCACGCTTATTTCAAAATCGCCGTAAATATCTGTTGCTGCTGAATCGAGTTCTTCTTTACCTGTTCTTAAATTCAAAAGTTTTACGATCACATTGGCTACAGGGATTTTTTTTGACTCCTTCTCCGTCAATATTTTTCCTTTTACAGAACCTTTTTTACCTTTAAACCTAAAACTTTCCAAAGGCGAAGTGTCCATCAATAAGCCATCGGCAGCTATTACACTCACTTTTCCTGCTGCCAGAATACTGTTTGGTTTCACTTGTGTGCTCGTAACAAAAAGCACCTGCCAGGGACGGTTGAAATTAAATCCTGCGCGTTCGGTTTTCACCATACTGTCGCCGATTGCTTTGGTCCATGCATTGATCTTATTTTTTAAAGAAATACATTCCTGATTGGCTTCCTTCACAAAAAAGTAACAGGTTAAGCGGCTGGGCTTGCGGCGTGGACCAAAATATTTATTAAGCCTGTAAACATGTGTTACCATTTTATACACGCTGTCGTAATTATCTTTAGAGCCGTTTAGTTCTCCGAACCTGTACAATATTGTAAATGCGTTATTCGGAAATTCGTACACGCGTTCGTAAAAAGCGCCGGCACTATCTTTCATGTAGGGAATTTTTTCGGCCAGCTTGTCGCCGGATTTTATTTTTTTTGGTTTGGTTTGAGCGTCGCAAAAATTTGCAAACGCTAAAAAAGAGAAAAGGAGAAAGAGGTGCTTCATTGAGTAAAAAAATAACTATCAAATATAAGCTTCCTTTGTTTAGGAAACCATAACCCTTTGCGTAACCATATTAAGAAATTTTAAGCCTTTTCTTTGTTGAATTCAAAAAAATCTACTTTATTTATATTTGCATACCCTGTATGTCCGGATGCGTCCTATATGGCCGCCGGCCGTTTTAAGCCTCTAAACTTTTATTAAATGAATAAACTGGGCTTTAGTGGCATTACATTCCTCTGCTAATAATTATTCAAGTCAAAAAAGAGTATTTGTGGGTAATACGCATTAAAATATCCATAGCCCATATTTACATTACTAGGATAGTTAATTGGTTCTCCGGTTAGATTGCTAATCAAACTACCCGAACGCTTAAAAGCACTTAAAAAATCATAATATCCTTTACTGATATTGGCTACGCTAACCGATATAGAATCATTTGGACGTACATTCTCCAATTTTGTCCGGACGCTGTATAAACCATTCGTAAAAGAATCGTCGTTAAGCAGGTCAAAATAATTTTCAAAAGAAGCACTTCCGTTTGCAAAAACCCGGTCTATACTCAAAGCGCTGTTACTGGATTTGTTTAATTTTCTAACATAGTTAACTACATAATAATTCTCTAATGACGGGTCGTCGCGGAGTTGATAATAAAGTATACAGGCAGTATCTTTCGCTGTAATTAGTTTATAAGGTCTTATAGAATCAAAACGATGATAGGGCAACATGTACGTACTTGCGGTCACTTCCAACCCCGTGTCATTATCTTTTGCATACAATTCGTATACAGCATTGTTGGCAAGCAAGGTATTTACAGAACCATACAAGCCGTCTGCTATTTTTATTAGGGTATCCTTCCTGCCCAAATAACTTACTGTTACAAACGCATTCTTTACCAATACCGTTCCTGCAAGATTGCTTGAGACTGTATCCTGATTTAGTTTAATTTCAAGGCTACTAAAACTTCGGGTGAGCGAAACCAGCATAATTCTGTTGGGGATAACACTAGAAGATACTACCAATTTAACAACAGCAGGTTTTACATTTATATTAATGGGTTTAGGCCTGCAAGAAAAAAATAAGGTAGCTGCGATAAGGGATGCTAAAATTAATTTGCCTGTGTTCATAGATTAAAATTTAAAATTATATGCAATAAATGGAATAAATCCGAAGGTTCCTTTGGCGGCGTATTTGTAACCTCCCTCGCCGTCCGGAATAATATCCACCCGTTGCGGTTGCGCCCTGTTATATACATTGTAGGCTCCCACGTGCCATTCGCCTGTATATTTAAGAAACCTGCGTTGCAACCGTGATTTTATAATAAAACTAAGATCCAAACGATGCGCCGGTGGTAATTCATATTCATTCTTCGAGCTGTAAATTGGTAAGGTATTTATACCATTAGTGGAAGAGTTAGGCATAATATAATTTCCTACGAGCGGTGTGAAGCGCTGGCCGGTAGCATATACCCAGACTGCTGAGACAGAAAAGCGCTTTGTAAACTCATAAGAAGCCACAATGGAAAAATCATGCCGGCGGTCGTACTTCGCGTAAAACTCTTTCCCCTTGTTAAGGTCGGGGAATTTGCGTGTAGACCAGGAAATCGTGTACCCGATCCAGCCGGTGAGTTTCCCCTTTGTTTTATGAAGGAACATTTCAAGTCCATAAGCTTTTCCTTTTCCCGACACCAATTCGTTTTCATAATTATCATTCAGAACAAGGGCGGCGCCTTCACGGTAATCAATAATATTATTCATCCATTTGTGATAGGCTTCTATAGTTAGGAGCGTTTTAATCTTTGTTAATCCGAGATTGTAGCCCACGGCTAACTGATCGGCTGTAAGTGGCTTTACTTTTTTACTTACCGGATACCACAAATCTGTAGGCAAAGCAATGGCTGAACTCGAAACCAAGTGCAAATATTGCTTCATGCGCGAATACCCAAATTTAAATGACTGGTTTTTAGCAAAATTATAGGTCGCAGAAATTCTTGGCTCCAAGGCCGGGTAATAGGCTTTTGTAGTGGTGAGATTTGAATTACGAATCCCTATATTTATTTTAAAAGAACTGTCTATCGCCCAATCGTCGCCTATGTAAACCCCAAATTCTTCAGTGAGTATTCGTTTTCCTTCTCTTGTACGTATGAATGTTGAAATTTCACCTGCAGTATTCACCATGTTTGGCCGAAAGGTGTGGTTTGTAAAAAAGCCTCCATAGCGAATGGTGTGCCGTGTGTTTGGATAATAGTTGTAATCGGCTTTTATCCCTATGTCACTTATGCGCGAACGTGTAAGAAAAGAATTTCCCGGCACAATGGCTTCTACATCGTAACGAAAACGTGTATTAATGACGGAGATATTTGAAAAAAGTTTTTGGCTATAGACATGATTCCAACGTAAGGTTGCAGTTTGATTCCCCAGTTTGAATCCACCTTTAAAAAACCCCTCCTCTCCTTCTCCTCCTGCATTTAAAACATCATCTCCATAGTAACCACTCAGGTAAATCCGGTCCTTCTCGCTTATTACAAAATTTACTTTTGCATTAAAATCATAAAAATAATAGGGGAGCACATTCGAACGGTAGACCAATTTAAAAACCCGGTCAATGTAGGATCTCCTGGCAGAAAAAAGGAAAGATACTTTATTCTTTTTTATAGGCCCTTGCAGTGTTAAGTGTGATGATAACAGGCCGATTCCTCCATCTAAGTGAAATTTCTGAGCATCCCCCTCTTTCATTTTTATGTCGATAACAGAGGATAGACGGCCTCCGTACTGAGCCGGAAAGCCGCCCTTGTACAAGGTTATATCTTTTAAGGCATCGTTATTAAACACAGAAAAAAAACCAAATAAGTGCGAAACATTGTATACCGTGGCCTCATCCAACTGAATAAGATTTCCGTCAATGTTCCCGCCTCGCACAAACATACCATTCTGGCCTTCGTCTCCCCTTTTTACCCCGGGCATGAGTTGTAACACTTTAATGATGTCGGTTTCGCCACCAATTGTTGGAATGTTTTTTATTTGATCAACCGGAATGTTAATGGAACTCATTTGCGTAGACTCAACCTGCTCGGTTATATTATCTCTTTCAGCAGTAACCTCCACCTCCGCTAAGGTATTGTCACCCTTCATTCTAAAGTTAATCGTCGTATCTCTTAGAAGATTTATCACTTTGAATAAGGGTTTGTAACCAATGTAACTCGAAACAACTTCATACTTGCCTTTAGTCAGCGTAATAGAATAAAAACCATAGGCGTTTGTTGTAACTCCTTTATTAGTCCCTTTAATAAAAACCAGTGCACCAACCGATAACTCGCCACTGGCAGAATCCTTTACTACTCCTTTAATCGTAAAGTTTTGAGCAATTAAACAGTGGTTCATTACCAAACTCATCAAACATAAAAAATACCTTCGTTTCTTCTGCTCCATATAATTAATTCTGTTACGACCCCTTCTTTTTGTGTCTTTTTTGAAACGGGATCACGCCATATTTATTGCTATATTATTTTTTGTATAAACAAGACAATCGTGTATAGACATACCCCCCACTGCAAGCCCGCGTTAATTAAAACAGGCTGTAAATAGTTGGTTTCAGGAAAGTTTAGCTTCCTTCGTTAGGAACCCGATTGGGCTCAACTGAGGATAAATTCACGCATGATAATGATAAGCCATGGAGAATGTTCAGGAATACGTTATTCGTTGTGCAGCGTTTGCGTCTGTTAAATTCCTTGCGAACTATCCCTCTTAAAGCATACCCAACTTTTTTCTATTTCTAATTGATTAGGCTTAAATTTACACGCGATGGAGCATCCGGTGATGGTTGTAAGCGTTCAGGAACTCCGTGATAAAACAGCCTTTCTTTATTTTGCTGTGCTTTCCGTCCTCTTCACCAGGTTGAAAAATAAACGACCGCCAAGGTAAGTAGCATAGTCTCCGTAGCTGTTCTGCACAGCCTTGCGCAACGGATCCTGATTCTGCTTATAAATTATATCTTGTCTGCTCACGCTTGAAAAGCCCTTATGGTACTGGCCAAAAACCTGCATGCCAAAGCGAGGGGTGAATTTATACTCAACGGCCAGCCCCAAACTGGCCATCATAAACGTTTGACGGATAGTTTTAGTGGCGGCACTGTAATGAATGCTATCGGCGCGGTTCCAGATGCTTCCCATACTGTTACCTCCAGTCTCTCCCACAAGAAATACATTAAACAATGCTGCTACCAACGGACTGATAAAAAGACGGTCTTTGTAGACGTTAAACTGATACCGCAACTGCAAGGGAACTTGAATAGCAATTTTTCCATAGCCGGTGAAGGTTCCTGAATTAACATTAAAACTGATGTTCTCAGGATAAAGCTTAAACCTCACACCGGAGTAAACGCTCCGTTTATTTTTAAAAATGTACCTGTAAGCAAACCCCGGCGACAGATTGACTCTGGGACTTTTTTTAATCCCATTGCCTTCATCCTCCAGCACAACGAAATCGCGGTTAATCTACACATCAAAACCGATGGAACTTTGCGCTGAAAGAAATTCAGCGATGCATAAAAAACAAAAGACCAACTTGAGTTTTATAGTTTTAGGTATAAACATAAGTAAAGATAAAAAATTCAGGCGAAGAGCGACAGCAGCATTTTGGGTTTTTGAAAAATCACTAGAACAAACCTATTCTTTTCCCCGTAACGAATTAAGAATATCTGTTGGCCTTTCGGAATAAATGAATGCTTCTATTCTATATGTAATAGGCAACATCACACAAACTCTAGCCAGCCGCCATTCCCTAAGTTTTCAATAAAAAAATACGATTCAAAGCTTATTTCGAAGGTCTCATCGCCTATAAAAAGCTCCCGGTCAAAAAGACTTTTATTTCCTTCCTGAAATCATTTTTTGCTTACAAGTTTGGTGCAATTCTGGCTATACACAAGCCTTCCCAAAGATCTTTTATGCGCCTGAAAAACTATGTTCTATATACTTTTCTTTTGCTTTTCTGTAAATCATTTTACGGGCAAACGTATCCTTCGGCCTTATCTACGATACTAAATAATCCGCAAACCTTATTCCTCGATGAATATGCCGACCCTTTTCACCCCCACATTAAGACCACTATTTATTTTACCGACTTTACCGAAGCAGAATGGAATTTTGCTTTTCGACTGAAAATAACAGACCCAAACGGCATTGTTATTCTAAAGCAAATCCAACGTAAAACTAGCCATACCTGTGGCCGTTTCGCCGGGACAGCCTTACGAAATGCAGGGAGCCGATCTTGCTTTTTATTTCAATTACGCCAATCTCAATTTTACAAACATCAGTCGCAGTCAGCTGGAGATCAACAATCGCTTGCCGGAAGGGTTTTATACTTTTTGTTTTGAAGCCATTGATTACGAAAGCGGCAAAGCTATTTCGAGACCTTCCTGTGCCAGCGCTTATCTGTCACTCAACGATCCGGCAATTATTATTAATCCGATTTGTGAAAGTGTTGTGGAAAATATCTCGCTACAAAATATTTTATTTCAATGGCAACTAAGTAACGACAATGGAAATCTGAATCTCAGTCAGCTTACGCACCAAATAGATCTCTGTGAAGTAAACAATAGCTGGAGTAATCCTACCACGGCCATTCTCAACAATCAGGCTTTACCCATTTGGCAATCTTCTCCCTTGCCGCAAAATAATTATTTGTATACCAACATCGATCCGCCTCTTGAGAAAGGCAAGCAGTATGTGTTTGAGGTGAAAACGCTGGAGAGCAATGGCAGAAGCAGATTTAAGAACAATTGTTATTCGATGCCCTACCACTTTCATTATGGTTATTACGAGAACGACACCATCGACATTGTTAAGCCTGAAGACACCTTTCAATTCACTTTAGGAACGGTGTCAAAGTTTAAATGGAAAAAACCCAGGAAAGCATTGAACAGTCAGTTTGTTACCTACACGCTAAAATTGGTGGAAGTGAATGAGAACCAGGATCTGGAGGATGCGATTCTAAACAATTCTGCTTTTTATCAGCAAACTTATTTGCCCGTAAACGACGCGGAGATCGACAAAACGATTCCGGTTATGTTCTGGACAAACGTAAAGCGCATGGGCAATTACGCCTGGCAGGTTTATGCACAGAGCGGGACACAGCAAGTAGCAAAAAGTAAAGTTCAAAGATTTACGGGACCACCGGACATTGAAACTTTTATTGCAGGAGGATTTTTAATGGCCGTCACAAAACTAACAGCATTCAATAAAGTTACTAATGTAATCTCCGGGAAATGTAAAACCATTCTTAACCCGGCCTGAGCAAATGTAGAGATCGAATTTTCTTTCCCCAACAATACAATCAGTCCATTAGGGGGAAACGAATGGGTAATGCTTTCAGGAACAATAGCGGATAAAATCACGGCGCCTGCTTATACCTTACAACCACAAACGCATGCAGATAACACAACAGCTTTGTTCAGACCGGATAGCATTTTCGTAGACCTGAGTGCTCTAAAAATCAGTGGTAAAATAGATTGGAATTTTCCACATGCCGGTACATCGCAACAAATTGAAAAACTTACTTGCTATACTTTTAGAAAAAGACTACAAGGTGCCCGTAATGGAACCATTGGGTTTTACTATTAAACTAAATCAATCTACTGAACTAAATGTTTATCAAAGTCGCTACGAGTATGCCTTTTCCGAATACGTGCAACTTCCGCCCAATGTGCACAACGGGGGAAATACTGCGGTGAACGTTGCTTTCGAAAATATTCATCAGTTACACTACATTACACAATCTCCCAATTTAAATTCTGAAAGTATACAGCTGGCAGAAAACACAAGGTTTGGTTTATTACCAACGCACTACATTCTGGATTTTTCCGAAAAACAATCTCCCGGAGAATTTGCACCCGACAGTAGCTGGAAATGATTTTTTATAGAAGAGGGGAAATTGCAAATGCCCAAGTCGGGCGAAAATACTGGTCAGATCACATTACCTTTTGCAAAACAATTTAATTTCGTCAATACCGCGCAGGGTACGAACAAAGCTTATGTAACTAACAGAGGTTTATTTCTGACCTCAACGGTTCCGTTTCTAACATCGGATTCTGTAAAGTTTAACACTTTTGTTTCGAGGCTGGGATACTTCTACACTAAAATAGTAGAAAGTGAAATCGACGGAGCCTTCGCAAAATAAGTGGTGGAATTTATATTCCTGTGATCGACACCGTAAACAGTTTTCCTTACAAAATTGAAATGACCGATAACGGCTTTAATGAGGGTTACCTGGTCAATGGACTTGCAAACATTAATTTCACGTTCAATGCGTCAGGCGGCGCTGAACAAAAAATTCCAATTACCATAAAGCGGGCTGTTTTTAAAAGCAAGAACCGACTTGAGATGGATTTAGATATGAGCTGGGCCCACTGCCGTCCTAACGTTAAAAATGTAGTTCAGCTGTAACACAAGATATATAAGCCTCACGGAGGATTTACGACTTTAAACGATTTGAAAATAATTTAAGGTAAGTTTGGGCGAAAAGCCTATGAACAAAGGAAAGTATGTTTTTGCACAGGTAGCTTCTTTTATTTCTGTTAATGATTTCAATGAATATGTGAAGCGTTATGATGGCAACTATAAAATTCAGCACTTTACTTGTTGGAATCAATTAATGTGTATGGTGTTTAGCCAAATTTCAAACTGTGATAGTTTGACAGATTTAACTGTGGGGCTAACTGCACAAAGAAGTAAGTGGTATCATCTTGGGATGGGAACAGGTATTTCAAAATCAAACCTTGCCCATGCAAATGAGGTTAGGGACTGGCGAATATTTGCTGACTACGCCTCACTTTTAATCTCTGAAGCTACAACTGCATGTCGACGAAATTCAGATGTCTTTCGAGAGATAAAGGGAGATGTTTATTCAGTTGATTTCTATTGTTGATTTGTGTCTGGATGTGTTTTGGTGGGCAAAGTTTCGAGAACACAAAGCGGCAATAAAGATTAATACACAGTTTGATGTGAAGGCCTCAATACCCACACTCATAGTATTACCGACGGTTTAACACACGACGTTAATTTTCTGGACAAGATAATCTATGAAGCTGGATCATTTTATATCGTTGATAAAGCGTATGTTGATTTCGCCAGACTTTATACTATACATCAAGCTCATGCATTTTTTGTCACACGCGCAAAAGATAATATGAATTACAGAAGAATTTATTCAGCGAAAACAAATAAATAAAAAGGAATAAAAAGCGATCAAACAATCAAGCTTAATAATCATTACTCTTCAAAACACTATCCGGAGAAATTGCGACTCATCAAATTTTACGACTCTGAAACAGACAATGAACTAGTATTTATTACAAACAATTTCAAACTTCCTGCTACTAAAATCGCTTTACTGTATAAAGCAAGATGGTCGGTTGAATTATTTTTCAAATGGATAAAGCAACATCTGAGGATAAAGACTTTTTGGGGTTTTTCAGAGAATGCAGTAAGGATTCAAGTGTACTCAGCAATGATCGCATACCTTACAGTAGACTTGCTGAAAGAGCGAATGAAGCTTCGCCAAACAAATTACGAAATATTACAGATTTTGAATTTCTCTTTATTAGACAAAATCCCCATTCAGCAGCTGTTTGGAGACTACTATCTACAAAGTCAAGAAACACAACCGTGTAATCAGGTGAATTTCAACTTGTAAAGATGGGACGGCAGTGATTATTTATAACTAAATAAGATTCAAATTTGACTTCTTCTAGGTTTGCATCCATTTGTAAACATCCTTCCATTAAATTTTTAATTACTTTAGCCGGCAACTTCATGAGTATAATCGCGAAATGAGGAAAAAGGGAGCCTGTTTTCTTTGATTACAACTTTGTTTCCGTAAATATAATACACATAGTTGTCTTTTTAAAATTTTTGAAGAACAAAAACAAACCGCTCAACTATATACTCGGAACTCAAGCAATTTCTAAAATTGAAACTTTTATTTTTATTGAAGTTGCAGTCACTTGAGAAAGAAAAAATTTTTGTAAAATATACAATGATTAGATTAGGCGCCTAACTCTTTACAAGTCAACTATTTTTCGCTTTAACGAAGAGAACGACTGCATTAAACTTATCTACGAAGGAATTTCACCTCCGTTTTCAGGCTTTATAAAATATTCAGAAAACATTTTTACTATGGAAATTCCATCGACTGAAATTGCAAATTCGTTTTTTATAAAAACAAAATGTAACTACTATGATTTTACTTTCGATGTGGATGCGGAGATAGATAACTCCCTGCGAATACTTACTGATAATAAAAAAGCATTTCAAGAATTGCGTTTAGAATATAGAGACCAGGGAGTTTATCAGACGATCGTGAAAAAAGAACGCATTCATTCTATTTGGGAAGAAAGATCTAAGTCATCTGACAATAGACCGTATCCGGAAGAATTACCCAGGAAAGAATTTATTGCCGTTTAAACAGCACTAAGTTTATTGTTAAACATTCTTATTTAGTGTTTGGCCGAAAACTCCATTTTCGTCGTTGTGTCAAAAAAAATAATCGTTCATTTACCCCAGTAAACCTCACAATCATTTTTTTTAACACGCCTCGAAACTGAATTTTTCCATCCAAACACCTAGTTTTCGGACAGACACTATTTAGGATGCAGGTGCGTGAAATTTAAAAATCTTAAATTTGGATATGCATCGCACTCTATCCGAGATTACTGAAAAGAGACTTCCAAAAAAATTCTACCATCATTGAAAACACAATTAATGAGATCCTTTTGACTGACTGGAATGTTGGTCATGATCAGTTAATACGAAGTTTACTATATCTCTCTAAAGGCTCCCTCGAAAAATTTCTTTCTTTTTTTCCGATCACAGATCCAAGAGATCTTGTTATGGACGCACAAGAAGGTCAAGATGAGAAAGATTTCTATTTTTAACCCCTCCTGGGTAAACTTGCTTTAGTCTTCGAGAAAACTGCCATATCACCTTTCACTCCCACCCTCCTTGACCGCATCATAGCACTTTTTTTAGATAAAACACCCCCAAATCAGGTTTAAAAATCAATTACGCCCAAATATTTCTCCTTTTATACCAAAATTTTACCTCAGTTACCGATGCTTTAATCTCATTCGATTCACCGCTCCAAACGGGGCAAACACTATCGAATCTACGACGAAACAGGCAAAATACCCTTCCAATGGTATTGTTTTTAATTGGATTTAGCCCTAATTTTAAAATGTGAATAGACACGTACTCGGTTTTCTTTTATTCTTCTGCATTATTGGTTCCTCCTTTGCTTGGGGTCCCCGCGGTCACAAGATTGTGGCTCAGATTGCAAGGCAATATCTGGATAAATCTGTAGCAGATTCTGTAGATTATTACCTCGATGGAATTAGCCTTGAGAAAGCCGGCTACTGGATGGACGAAGTGGTTATGAATGCTTCTTACGACTTTATGAGGCCCTGGCATTTTGTAGCCATTGAGGAGGACAAGACTTACGTAAAAACTAAGAACCCTGACATTGTTAACGTTCTTGAAAACCTCATTGCTACCCTTAAGAAAAAAAAATCTTCCAAAAAAGAAATGTTCCTTTCAATCAAAATTCTCACGCACCTGGTGGCGGACATCCACCAGCCCCTGCACTGCGGCTTCACTAAAGACAAAGGAGGCTCCACTATCAAATTGCGATTTTTCTTTAAGAGCACCGATCTGCATGAAGTGTGGGACAACGAAGTGCTGGAATACAAAGGCACTGCGGCTGAAGATTGCCTGCGACTTGCTTCCCAGTTCACAAAAAGGGACATTGCGACATACCAAAAAGTTGATGTGCTTAACTGGATGGAAGAATCTAGAGCGCTCTTATCCTATGTTTACGATTATAAAGGCAATAAGCTGGATGACGATTACGTAGAAAAAGTAACGCCCATCATCAAAATGCAACTTGTAAAGGCAGGATTAAGGCTGGCTTCGGTATTAAACCAAACCTTTAGGAAATAATTTCAATTTTCAAGATCCGGATGTGAGATTTTGAGGCAAAGTGCCCGTTTTTCCTGCCAATATTTAGGATATATTCGTAACCTATTCCGGTTTTTCTGAGTATAAATAAGATGCTGCACCAGGTGTTAAATGGTATCGTTATCTTTAACCCAAAAAATAATTTTACGATTAAAATTTATCATGAAAAACTATTGTCTGTTAATGTTCGTTTTAGCCGGGTTTCTTTGTCCCGCTCAAACGACGTTAAATGCTTATGCTAGAATTACGACTATAAGCGGTGGAACTGTTCTCGACGTGTCGAATGTGAATATTGCTAATCATACTTTTACTGTGGGAGGAGACGTAATTATCATGCAAATGCAGGACGATGCCATTGGTTCGAATACAACTAACGCAAGTACTTTTGGCGACTTATCTTCTATCGCAAACGCAGGCAGGTATGAGGTGCGCACCATCAGCACTGTAAGTCCTTCCAGCGGCACACCAACCACTATCACCCTATCAAGCGCTTTAGGCAATACCTATAATACAGGGACAAATTCTTCCGTGCAACTGATCAGTTTTAGAGATCTGGGTGCAAATTTTACTACCACTGCAAACATTAGTGGCCTTACGTGGAACGGGAACATTGGAGGCGTAGTTGCTTTTTATGTTACAAATACACTTACATTAAATCACCGTATACTCGCCGATGGCCTTGGGTTCCGGGGGGGTACTTTTTCCAACAATAATGGCGGTCCGGTATGCACAGCGGGTAATAACACGGTGTTTATAGCCAATAACGCCAACTATGGCTTTAAGGGCGAAGGAATTTACAGAAATACAAATAATGCTTTTAACAACGCGCGCGGCAAACTGCTTAACGGCGGCGGCGGCGGAGTAGACCACAATGCCGGCGGTGGCGGTGGGGGAAACTTCACGGCGGGTGGCCAAGGCGGTAACGGGTATAACAACTGCACAACATTTCCTGGCGGTGGTTTAGGAGGACTTTCTTTATCTGCTCAAATAAGCGCAAGTCGCATATTTATGGGGGGCGGCGGTGGTGGTGGGCAACAAAACAATTCGCAAAATTCTGCTGGCGCAAATGGCGGAGGAATTATCTTAATAAAAGCTTCCCAGATTGAGACCAACACAACTTGCGGCTCAAGCATCCAGATCTCTGCGAACGGCAACACGGCCCCTAACGGCGGCAATGACGGAATGGGTGGTGGTGGTGCGGCAGGATCAATCGTAATACAAGCAACAACCTTTTCAATTAATGCAACTTGTCCACTGAGCGTAAGGGCTAGTGGTGGCAGCGGGGGAAATGTGACCGATGCCGCGGCACACGCAGGTGGCGGTGGCGGAGCACAAGGAGTGATTATATACTCTTCGGCGCAACCAACTGCCAATGTTACTACCGTTACAAATAATGGTGCTGCCGGAACAGACAACAGTGGCGGAACTGTAAGTGCTTCACCGGGAAGCGGAACGAGCGGAACTGGCATCATAGCTTCCAGTGCAGGTCCCCTACCAATAGAATTACTCGAGTTTAGTGCTAAAGCAGAAGCATTCAGAATTCTCTTAAACTGGTCTACTGCTTCAGAAAAGAACAATGATTATTTTACAATTGAAAAAAGCATTAACGGTATTGACTATGTTGCCGTCTCAAAAACAAAAGGCGCAGGTACCTGCAAGTGCCATAGTAAATACACCAGTCAGGACAATGAGCCTATGGAGGGAACAAGTTATTACCGCCTGAAACAAACCGATTTTAATCGCGATTATAAATATTCGCCGGTAGTAAGTGTGCAGTATTCAGGCGCTCTCGATTTTTCATTTTTTCCGAACCCTGTAAAAAGTGGCGATGCTATTTCCTTTAAGCTGAATAAAAATTCGGGTCTCAAAAATATGGCGGTAAGCATTTCTGATCTTTCCGGAAAAGAACTCTACGCGCATGACTTCACGATTGCCGGCGAAGAAAACGAATTTCTCTTGAATACTCTTACTCTTAGAGAGGGCATCTACCTGCTTAAAATAAAAAGCGGAGCATTATCACATGTGAAAAAGCTGGTGATAAACTAAAACAATCACGGTCTTAATTTGAAATTCTCAATACCGATTGCAGCAATCCTAAGTCGTCGAAGGTCTTCGGCATAGTGTATTTTTTGAATTTCAACTTTTCCAGCGATTTACCAGTACTTTCTCCCATTGCAATTACCTTTTGATGTGGATGAATTGTATTCTTTTCAAAATAAGCTTCTACGTTACTCGGACTGGTGAAAATAAGAATCTCAAACTCTGGTGAAATTTCGACGCTGTGTTTTAAGGTGGCGTAAACCTCAAGGTTAAACACGTTATCCCGCTTCACCATTTGCCATTGAATACTTTGCATACTGCCGCGCGCAATAGGAAACAATACACGTAAACTTCCTACTTTACTGCTGAACTGTTTTCCAACAAGTTTGATATCGGTACTTTGTCCGATAAAATCGGCACGCTTACCAAAAGCCCTTAGCTCGGCGCTTGTGGAAGTACCAATACAACCAAATTTTACATTTCCTAGTTCCGGCTTTTGATTGAAAAAATACCGCACCGCGTGTTTACTGCTGAAGAATATCCAATCGGTTTGGGGCAATTGTTTAATCCTGATCTGTTTAAATTCAATCAGGCTTTTTCCTTCTACTTCAAAATTTAAACGCTTCAAAGCTGAAGACAAATAATCATCGTCCTTAAATGTTTTTGTGACAAACACTTTTTTGGGTTTAATAGCATGAATATGATCCACAATCATGTCAGCAAATCCGTCGGTATCAAGCGTTTCAAAATACAATTGTTTGGGTTGTTTGTCCCATGCGTCTGCTACACTTACCCAGACTTTAAAACGAAGCCGATCTTCATCGTCTTCTTCTGTATCACAATACGCTCCCAACGGCAGCTGACAACCGCCGTCAAACATGTTGAGAATCTGTCTTTCAATATTTATTTTAATGAGTACATCCAGGTCGTTAATCTCGTCAATCACTTCCAATAATTGAGTATCATCATCGCGTGTTTGCCATGCTAATACGCCTTGCGCAGGTGCTGGGACAAACTCTTCGGGGTTTAATTTCTCTACATGCAAATCCTCCAAATCAAGTTCTAGCCGCTCTACTCCTGCCGCTGCAAGAATAATCGCATCATAACCTCCTTTACGCAATTTATCAACGCGTGTAGGCACGTTACCCCGTAAATCTTTTAATTCCACATCCTGACGAAAAGCAAGAACCAGTGATTTTCTTCTCGCAGAAGACGTTCCAACAATCGCTTTTTTTTTGAGGCTGAATTTCTGCTTATCATCCACCGCTTCCTTTCGCATGATTAGGATATCTGAGGGATCTTCTCTCCGGGAAACTCCCGCTACCATTAAACCGTCTGGGCTAACCGTTGGAAGATCCTTATGCGAATGCACGGCGAGGTCGATACTTTTATCCAGCAGCGCATCTTCGAGTTCTTTTGTAAAAAAGCCTTTTCCCTCAAGCTTGTCAAAACTTGTATCCCATTGTTGGGTACGGTCGCCGCTTGTCTGAATAATTTTTATTTCAGCCGGATGGCCTTTTTCTTCTAAAAGATCTTTAGTGTAATTGGCCTGCCAAAGAGCCAGGTCGCTCCCACGGGTACCTATGATAATTTTTCTTTCCACGCGGCAAATTTAAAGATTTAAAGCCAATAATCAGAATGCTTGATTCAGGCGATTTAACGCGCCGTCTTTATTAAATTCAGTACATTTAGTTTTAAAATTAGTGGGATGCGTTATCAGTTTAAATTTTTCCTTTTTCTATGCATAAGTTTACATGTTCAGGCACAGATTGAATTTTTTAAATTACCCTCGCAACTGCAATTATTCCCAAGAGATAAAAATAATTTCGGAAATTTTGAGATAAAGGGCCGGGCAAAAGCGCACGTGAAACTTAGAACAAAGGTTTCAGAAATGAGTTCTGGCAAAGGTATTGAAGCTTTGGCTATTGAGTTGGATTCGGCTGAGTTTTTTACAATTAAACACAAAATACCGGCAGGTCTCAAAGAATACAAACTTGAATTATTTGCGACCGATGGTTCGCAGCAAGAACAAAAAATTGATTCGGTATTCCATCTGGTTGCCGGCGATTTTTTTATTGTTAGTGGACAGTCTAACGCCACTGGGGCGATGGGGTTTAACGAAGAAGGCTATTGGGAAGACAGCACTTACAGTAATCATTTTTGCAGAACCATTGGCACCATCTTTCAACGTGCTGTAAGTATCAACCAACTTACAAAAAAGCCAAACCTGAGCGAAGAAGAAGACTACGCTTTTGGCTACCCTTCCGCCATCTACGATGCTTTTGGAACTAAGGGCTGCATTGGCCTCTGGCCTTTAAGGATATTACATAAAGTCATCACGCAAACCGGAATACCTATTTGTATTGTTAACAGCGCGATGGGCGCCTCTGCCCTTTCGAATCATTTTGCTTCACACACGCCTTCCGATCCTATGCGTCTAAATGCTGGGCAAGATAGCCTGCATCCTGAAACGCCATCCATCTACGACCGTCTGTTTAAGAAGTTGTTTGTAAATGACGCTGCCGCAGGTGTAAAAGCAATATTCTGGTATCAGGGAGAAAGTGATGCTGTTTTTAACGAAGAATTTGCTGAACAGTATAACCAAAGGTTCGCCCTGCTGCGCGATTCGTGGAAAAAGGATTTTCCCAATCTTGAAAAAATCTTCGTTCTGCAAATCAACACTGGCTGCGGCGCGCCGCACCTGGGCATTGTGCGTGAACAACAAAGAAGAATGCCTCAAATCTTCAATGATGTCGTTGTGATGTCCACAGTAGGTTCAGCCGCCGAAGATAGAAGTTCTGATTTGTGCCATTACAGTTTTGCCGGCGCGCAAAAGATCGGTGAGAATTTGGGACCCGTGGTACTGAAGTACTTATATAATATTGATCTCGATGAAAAAATCATCATGCCACCTTATATTAAAAAAGTATATTATTCAAAACCTGATGAGATTTGCCTTTCATTTAATAAAGCCGTTAGCGTTCAGCAGCTTACAGAAATGGCTGGAGGAAGAAATTACATTACTGAATCTTTTTATAGAAAAAACAGAATGCCGTTGAAATTAAAAAGTGTTATGGCTACAGATAGCAATGTGTATCTTCAGTTACAGGATACTCTTGTGGAAGTGACCCGGCTGACTTATCTCCCGGATAACACCTCTACCGCACCCGGACTTTACACGGGACCCTGGATCTTAAATAAACTGAACGCGAATATAGGAGCGCTGTCTTTTTATGAAATGCCGGTAGAGCCTTTTCCGAATTTTTTTTGGGCTGATAAAAGTGACTCGCTGGTTGTTTATCCAAATCCTGTTACAGACTTTGTTGCCGTTAGAAGCAAGGATAACATAACGCTTAGACAACTTTCACTTTACGATTCCAATGGCAAACGACTTATGGAATTTAAGAATAACGGGCAGACTGGGATTCTTATCGACATGCGCGAATATGAAGACGGCTTGTATTTTATTAAACATTTTTCAAACAGAGGTATGCTTGTTAAAAAAATTATTTTACAGAAGCGAAAAGGGTAGATTATAAAGTTGCTGTTTATTCCAATATGAATTTCAGCGGTATGCGCTGAAGATTCAAGCTACAATGAATGTGTAAAAAGATAAAAGGATGATGTTTAATTCTTCGCCAAAAAAACTTCCTTCGCAGTCTTAATAGCAACAGCGTTGTATTTTTTCTCCATGTAGCAAAGAACTTTTTCGAGGACTTCTTTGCTCTGCCCGTCGAGCATATTTATTTCTTTAGCAAAAATTTCATTCATGGCAAGATCCTTAATAGCACGCACTTGTTTTGGCACCTGTCCGAAAGCAAGTTCAATGCAGCGTTCGGCATAGAGGGCATGAAAATGTTCTCCCTTTGCTTGGATAATTTCTTCGCACTTTACAATTTCATTTTTACGCAATTGCAAATTCGCTTCAGCCTGAATTTTTAAAGAATTAATATCAATGTAATTTACCTGACTGTTTTTTGCAACCGATTCTTCAACATTGGAAGGTAATCCTAAATCGATGATTACTTTTTTGTTATTGCTTTCGCGTTTTAGTGTGGTATAAATTTCTTCGGTAATAATCACATCGGAACTAGAAGTGCAAACCACCATTACATCAAAGCCTTCTTTAAAGTTTTTAAGGGCTGGTAATTCAAAAGCTTTACCATTTAAGAGCCGCGCCAGTACTGTTGCATTTTCAAGCGTGCGGTTAAATACCGTAAAATTCGCAAATTTATGTTTCTGAAAATAACTGGCCAAAATGGTATTGGTCTCGCCACTTCCTACAAATAAAATACGGGCGTCATTTTTAATTCCCAGCTGACGTAATTGTCTGTAAGCAAGCGATGCAACAGACACCGGGTTTTTAGCAATGTCGGTGTTTGTATAAATATCTTTTGCGGTTTCAATAGTTTGTTTGATTAACAGGCGTATAAAATCTCCGGTAAGACCAAGTAAATTACAAAAATCGTAAGCCTTTCTCACCTGCGTAATAATCTCACGCTCTCCTACCACCAGCGAATCCAATGACGAGGCCACTTTCAGGATGTGCTCAACACCATCAGCACCTTCGTATAACTCAGCTGACTCAGATAAAGTGGTCGCCTGAACGTTATTTAACCTGCTATTTAAAAACAAAGCAATTTCTTTAGTCAGAATTCTTGTTAAAGGTTGAGAAGACCTGATAAAGATCTCGATCCGGTTGCAGGTAGTTAAGAAAAGTAATTCGTCAAACCCAAAGTTTATCTTCAGGGCTCCCAACACGTTAGTTTGCTCATCCTGAGTAAGATGAAGCTTTCCGATCATTTCCAGGGGAAGTGTTTTGTGAGTAAAAGCTATGACTTTAAAAGAATCCAATTTGGTACCGCAAATATGGTATATCTACGCATTTAATGTGTCATTGGATTGTCATACCTCTCATATATTCGCAAAAAAAAGAGACCCGCGCTGGTTCTCTGAGTATTCCGTCAAAAAAGTGGGTTAATCATCTATTGGTTCCGCTGCAACGGTTGGTTTTGCTTTTTTTGCCTTAATAAGATTGGGCCAGAGAATATTAATGATTTCACCATGCACAGAGAGCATGCTTTTACTGATGCCATTCACTACGTTTACGTTTTTATCGCTGTTATTTTTCCAGGTACGTTTTACTTCCTCATGAGACCCATCGCTTAACAAAAGGTAAAATTTCACCACAAGTCCGCCCCTTACTTCTGCCTTGCCATTATTACAAGTGGCTTTTGCGCCCTGCCGATTCGTAATGATCACGTCCTCGTATACTCCGTCTTTTACTTCGTCAGCGCCCCTGTCTTCAAGTTTGGCGGCCCATTTGTTATAACAGTTCAGTTCTATTTGTTTTTCCTGCGAAAAACAGTTCATAGTGAGCAATGTTGCGCTAAGTAAAATTAGTTTTTTCATGTTTTATCTCTTTGTTTTAGGACAGAATAGTTAAACCGTAACACCTGCCGGTTTATAATTTATTTTACAAACCAACTACTTTTTAGAGAGAACCAAACCTACAAAAAAAAATAAAAAATCCGAAATTAAAATTCATTTTAAATTGGTTAATTTGCAGTTATGTTGGTAAAAACTTACGGATACGCTGTGCAGGGAATTAATGCTACTAAAATAACAGTAGAAGTTAATATTGGTATCGGTGTAAATTTCTTTCTTGTAGGGTTACCAGATAATGCTGTAAAAGAAAGCCAGCAACGCATAGATACAGCTTTGAAAGAACACGGCTACAAAATTCCCGGCAAACAAATTACAGTAAACATGGCTCCCGCAGATATTCGCAAGGAAGGTTCGGCGTACGATCTTACTATTGCTATGGGTATTCTTGCCGCCAGCGAACAATTGCCCGGTGAGAAAACAGCAGACTACGTGATCATGGGAGAACTGGCTTTGGACGGCGAGCTCAGATCGATTAAGGGAACTTTGCCAATTGCCATTCATGCGAAACAAGACGGATTTAAAGGAATCATCCTTCCGGCGGCTAATGCGCAGGAGGCAGCTGTAGTAAGCGGTCTGGAAGTGCGTTACGCTACAAATATTAAACAGGTTATAGCTTTTTTTAAAGGCGAAGACGAGTTGCCCCTTGCTGAAACTAACCTGGATGAAGTTTTTCTTACTAAAATTGAATCCATTGAATTTGATTTTTCAGATGTAAAAGGCCAGGAAAACATTAAGCGTGCGCTCGAAATTGCAGCTGCCGGGGGCCACAACGCAATCTTAATTGGTCCGCCGGGCGCTGGAAAAACAATGCTCAGCAAGCGCCTGCCAAGTATTCTCCCTCCACTTACCTTAGAAGAAGCACTCGAAACTACGAAGATTCACAGTGTTGCCGGAAAAACAGGAAGAACAGGCAGCGGGTTAGTTACACAACGACCTTTCAGAACGCCACACCATACCATTAGCGACATAGCTCTTGTTGGAGGAGGAAATAATCCGCAACCCGGCGAAATAAGTCTGGCGCATAATGGAGTTTTATTTCTAGACGAGTTACCAGAGTTTAAAAGAACAGTGCTTGAAGTCATGCGCCAACCCATCGAAGACAGAGTAATAACCATCAGTCGTGCAAAATTCAGCGTGGAATATCCTGCAAGCTTTATGCTTATTGCCAGCATGAATCCTTGTCCCTGTGGTTATTACAACCATCCTGAAAAAGATTGCGTTTGCGCACCGGGCATCGTACAGAAATACCTCAACAAAATAAGCGGCCCTTTACTTGACCGCATTGATCTTCACATTGAAGTAACGCCGGTGCCTTTTAGTGAGCTTAATAAACCACAATCATCCGAACAAAGTAAAGATATTCGCGCCCGTGTAATAAAAGCGCGGCTTGTGCAGGGTAAACGCTATGAAAAAGAAAAAAATATTCATTGCAACGCACAAATAAATACTGCTCAGCTGAAAGCTTATTGCCAGCTGACTGATGCAGGAAATACACTTTTAAAAAACGCTATGGAGCGTCTTGGATTAAGCGCCAGAGCATACGACCGTATTTTAAAAGTAGCAAGAACCATTGCCGACCTCGATAGTTCAGAAAACATAGAAACAAACCACATTGCCGAAGCCATTCAGTACAGGAGTCTTGACAGAGATGGCTGGGCAGGATAAAACTCAACTATCCATTATACAGTGACACATTCGAAAATTCAAACGTAAAAAGGTAATAAATTTAAATAAAGAACTACCCGATTTTGTAGTGTTTTGATAACAGTTTTTGTATTGGTTAATACGGCCAACTCTTTTTAGTTGATTTCCTTCATTTTGGGCAAAGACAGTGTAGCCCTGATTTTCAAGGTAAAAGTAAATTTGTATGTTCATGCTTATTTTATTTGTCGATGGGGTTTAGTTGTTTTCATTATTTGCGGTTCGTTTTTTTATAATTATATTCTTTCTAGGTCACTTATAAAAAGGAACCAAAGAAATTATCTCTCCTTTATTTTAAAATTCGTTTTCATTTCTCGTTCTTTATCCTCGGTAGGCTTCATTACTATTATTATTTAGTTTTATTAATATTGAATTTAATGTAAGGACGGAAATTTTTAAAAAGCATTAATTATCTGTGCTATTTATCTTCAAAGTTCGGTCACGCTTAAAATCAAATCCCTTATTGTGACAACGTTATTTAATCACATTGTAAATTTAGTGTGGTAGTCCCTTCCTAATCACTATTTAAGTTATTATTTTAAAACGTCAGATGCTTGTCTCCTCATTGGGGTTATGCTTATGTGACCACCCCTACAACATACTATATAAGTTTTTTGCGATTTGAAGTAGAATTAGTAAAAATATTCTCTAACTCATTAGTAATAAGTATTATAAGATTCAATTTTTTGTGCTGAACATAAACGTTGGACTGACCTCTATCAGAAATTGTCTTGTTGTATACTTTTTCTTAGATTTTTTTAAATGTGATACATAAAGTGAATTTTTGGAAAAGAATAAAAAATTTACTCACCTCTGGATATAAAGTGTACTTATTTAAGGGCGCTAAAGCTGTTTAAAAATTAAAAAGGATCCGCAGATTGCTCTTTTTGCCTAATTAATAAATGTATTACCTTTATCCTAATAACTTGTGTCGCCCAGTATCAAAACATTCATTAAATATCCGTTCGATGCGTAAAAATAAGCCTGCACCTTTTTGTGCTTTTGTAGGATATTTTTGTAAGCTAAAGGCGCGTCTAATGGTGTTTGAAAAGAATCAATTATTTGATGAGCCGACTTTTAACCAAGTGACTTTAAGCTCCAACGGCTAGTGAACCTATTTTCAAAATATCTGGTTTTAGTAATTCTGTTCCTGCATATGTATGCTCAGGGTCAGATTAACAAGGCAAAATTTCAGAAAGATTTTTTCTCTGCGAGTACGCGCACAAAAGTGAGGTTAGTGGGATCTATCCCTTACGCTGAGTTAAAAGAAGTGTACCCCTTTATAAAAGACACTTTAGAGAAAATTAAAAAGAATATCTACCAACAAGCTCCTGATAAGAATAAGGATCTAAAATTTTTGTTCGATAAGATTGAAGCTGATCGGGAAATGTTTAACCAAAATTATGGCAAAACCATTTTTATCCTCGAAAAAGCCCTTCATTTTTCAGCCAACAATATTGACGATTCGCTTACCTGTATTTCGATGCTCAAAAACGTTTTCGTAAAAATAAAAAACGTCAACCGGGCTTTCGAGATGCAGTATCTTCTTGAAAACAAATGGCACAGAAAAAGTGATACGGTCAATATTGATTTTGGTCTCAACAAAAGTTATTTGTTCCACATGCTTAGTCTTAACTCCGAAGCCGTTATCGAGCGGAGGAAAGAATTTGAAACGGCTGTAAACAAAAGAGACACCGACATAATCGTTAATTTTTGCAACGACATGGGTGTTTTCTTCAACAAGCAAAAAAAATCAGACAGTGCAGAATTTTATTTTTTACAAGCCCGTAAGTTTCTTTCAAAAAAGGGCATTGAGGCGGGCAGGGAGACGCACTACAATTTTTACAAAGGCTTAATAGATGGAAATTTAGCGCTTTGCTATTATAACAAGGGCCGCGTAAAAGAAGCAATGCCGCTTTTAAAGCGGGATGTTTACTACAGTTTAAAATCTAGTAATTTTGAAAGTGCTTTTAACAGCTATAACTTGCTCGTTCAATGCGCAATTGACCTCAACGACAAAGTTTCTGCAAAGGCTTATCTTGATTCGTGTCAAGACCTTATAGCCGATAAACTCTCCATGGTAAACTTAAAGATCAGGTTTCTCCCCACGCTTGCTAAATATTATGTTTTTGTAAACGATTACCGCAAAGCTGCGGACACCTACAGTGCTTATTATCGCATGAATGATAGCCTCTTGCTATTAGAAAAAGAAAGAGATGTGATTAACCAGGGGCTCACTTTCAACATCGAACAGCGCGAACAGGCTTTTGCTGAGCAGGAAAACCTGTTAAAGCAGGGAGAAGAAAAAGAAATACGTCAACAATCTTACCGGTCGTCACTCATTGCAGGATTGCTCATTCTTTTGGTCATCATCTTTTTTCTGATCGCAAACAATAGACGCGCGAGGCGGAGGGAAATCCAGCTCTCATTTAAGAATGATCAAATTCAGGATCAGAACCGACAGATAGAGCAATCGCTTAAAGAAAAAGAAGCCCTCATCAAGGAAATTCATCACCGGGTAAAAAATAACCTGCAGATTATTACAAGCATGTTAAACCTACAAATTGGAAAAATAGACGATGAGAAAACAGAAAGTATTTTCTTTGAGGCCAAACAAAGAATAAATGCTATTGCCTTAACGCATCAAATGCTTTACCAGAAAACGACGATCTCAAATATCAACCTGGTAGAGTATATTGAAACACTGATAAGACAAATAGAAGCGAGCATGTCTTCTTCAAAAATAGAAATTATCACCAACCTTGTCTCCACCGAAGAACGTCTAACCATAGACGGTGCGGTTCCGCTCGGCCTCATCATTAATGAGCTGCTCACAAATTCCTACAAGCACGCTTTTCCGCAGGCCAAAAAAGGAGCGATTACCGTTTCATTAACAGAAAATGCAGAAACATTTACCATAAAAGTAAGTGATAACGGAGTTGGTCTGCCGGAAGACTTTGATCAGAATGAAAGTAAGACCCTGGGCATGGAGCTCGTGTTTATTTTAGTAGAACAACTGGATTCAAAGCTCACCATCGAGAACACGAATGGAAGCGCATTTTTATTCGATATAAAAAAACACAATTGATATTTAATTTAGTAAGGCCCCTTGAAAGAAGTCAATCAAATACTCTTAGATTTAAAAAGGCGGATCTTTAAGCCTATTTATTTTTTAAATGGTGAGGAGGCTCATTACATTGATGTGATCAGCGATTACATCGAAAAAAATGTATTGGAAGACGCAGATAAAGAATTTAACCAAACGGTTGTTTACGGCAAAGACACGGAACTTGTAAGCATTCTTGGCTTGGCAAAACAATTTCCCATGATGAGTGAGTACAATGTGGTAATTGTAAAAGAAGCGCAGAATTTAAAAGAACTGAATAAAACTGCGGGCGGTGATGAGGAAGGTCCTTCCGCTAAAAGTGGAGCCAACGGTGCCTCACAGCAGTTTCTGAACTACATCCTTCATCCGCAGCCGAGCACCATTTTGGTTTTTTGTTTTAAATATAAGACCATTGATAAACGAAGTGCCATTGCAAAAGCTCTGCAAAAAAACGCCGTATTTCTCGAAACCAAAAAACTCTATGACAATCAGGTCCCCGAGTGGATCACCGACTATGTAAAAGAAAAAAAATACAGCATCGGACCCAAAGCAACATTCTTAATGGCTGAATTTTTGGGAAATGATCTCAGTAAAATCTCCAACGAAATAGATAAATTGCTCATCAGTCTTCCCGAAGGAAAAGAGATCACTCCAGAACTGATACAGGACAATATTGGAATAAGTAAAGACTACAATGTTTTTGAACTCCAGGATGCACTTGCAAAAAAAGACATCCTTAAAGCCAACCGGATCATCAATCATTTTGCGTCTAACGAAAAAGACAATCCTGCTCCATTGGTATTGATCTCTCTGTATGGATATTTCAGCAAGATCTTAAAATACCATTTCCTCGCCGACAAAAGTAAATTCGCCGCTGCCGGGGCTTTGGGAGTGAATCCATTTTTTGTGGATGGCTATGCAAAAGCGGCGTTAAATTACAATTCTATGAAGCTAAAACAGGTTTTCAGCTACCTGAAGGAATGCGACCTTAAATCAAAAGGCGTTAATAATAGCGGAGTCACTTATGGCGAATTGCTGAAAGAACTTGTATTTAAGATCCTTCATTAATCCGCAAACACTTTATTACTGATTGTAAAGTTGTTTTTCCAAAAACAGAAAACCCCTTCCGTCATCTGGAAGGGGTTTTCTGTTAAAACTTAAAAAATAAGCTGAATTAAGTAGTTAGTTCTTTACGATCTTGGTTACTTCTACACCTTTATCCGATTGAATTTTTACATAATAAATACCGTTGGCAAGGTCGCTAAGGTTCATGCTCACTTTCTGGTCAGTACTTGTAGTATTAAGAACAATTCTGCCAGAAAGATCAGTTACAATGATAGTTTTTGCAGAAGCTGAAGTTAACTCAACAGTGAATATGCCTGAAGTTGGATTCGGATAAACTTTTGAAGTGTTTAAACCTGTTTCTCTTAATCCAGTGCACATGTCCACATTCTGAACAAGTGTTGTTTTATTCATACACCCATTAGCATCTGTACCTGTTACGGTGAATACTGTTGTGGAAATAGGATTAACCGATATTGAATTTCCTATAACGATTGGGAACGTATTTGACGTCCACAGGTAAGAACTAGAGCTGCCTGCGGCAGTTAATGTCACATACTCGCCTAAGCACATTTTAGTGGGCGCTCCACTTTGTGCGCTTATTGTAGGTAATTCATATTTTCCAACTAATACCGAGGCCATGCCAATACAACCATTCGTGTTTGAGCCAAGCACAGTATAAGTTGTAGCATTTGTTTGAACAACGCTGATTACCGGTGCATTTGAATTTGTATTCCAGGTATAAGTCATTGCACCTACACCGGTAAGGATAACCTGAGATCCTGAGCACACGCTTGGGCTTGAAGCTACTACAAACACACCAGGTAGACTGTTTACAGTTATAGCTTGCGTCAGAGTTCTGGTACACCCACTAAGCGTATTTGTTCCCACAACAGTGTAATAAGCTGTTCCTGCATTTTGCGGCATTTCTGTAACAGCAGATAAGTTAGATCCGTTACTCCATGTATACGTATTAGCTCCTGAAGCGGTAAGGTTTACCGATTGCCCCTGGCAAACATTTGTTTGATTCGCAAGAAGTGAAAGTGTAGGTGTATTTGGTGCGACCTGATCACAAGGAATCGTTATAGAAAGATCATCCCAAGTTAAATAGTTTGCAAAGCTGCCGGTAGTTACAGTTGTTCCAATGGCCACATAATATAAACCACTGGTTGGTACCTGAAAGGTATTTGATAATTGTTTATAAATGTTGCTTATTGCCGGACCATTCGTTGATGCAATTGGAGTTAACCCTGTATTACTTTGCGTAGTTCCATAAAAAATGGAAAAATTGCTAAAATTATTATATCCAAAGTATTCTGTTTGGTACCAAAGTGAAGCAGAATACGTAACACCGGCATTCATATAAATGCCATTGGTGTAAAAATAATAAGATCCACCCGGGTTGTAAAAGAATGAAGCGAATTTTGTTCCGGTGCGCGGCGTGCGTCCCTGTGTATTGGAAGCTATGTACGTCAAAGCATTCGCACCTAAATTTGTAGCGCTCCATGAACAGTTTGGCAGCTTATCATTAGCCTGAATGCCTTCGAAGCCCTCAAAATAAGGTACGTTGTCAGTGATCACTGGCGATACGGTTACCTGTCCGGCACTGGCACTATAACTTCCTGTAACATTAGTACAGGTAATTACTGCCTGATAATAAGTAGTGATTGTTTGGTTTGGAACAACAATAGCACTTGTAGTAGCACCGCTCACTGCTGTATAAGGACCAAAAGGTGAAAGGGTAGCTGACTGCCACGCATAAGTAAACCCATAAGTAGTGTAAGTATTTGCAAGGCTTAAGCTCGCAGCAGATCCCGGACAAATAGCAATTGATGGCGCAACAACTGTATTGGCAGCTGGTACACTTGTACATGGTGGAGGTGCTATGATGTCTACAAGATAATCTTCCGTTTCACCGTAAAACCACGGATCACATGCAGTGCTGTTTGTATTTGGAATAGTTGTCCCAAACTGGCATCTGATACGCATACTTCTGTTTGTCCCCGCTATTGCCGTAAAAGGCATATAAAAGCTACCTGCGTGATTGGTGGCAGAAGGTGAATTCGCCAATTGTTCGTTAGCAGTATAAAATCCATCGTTATTAAGGTCGATCCATACCGCCAAACCTTGTTGCCATATTGGCCCCATTGAACAGGTCCAGTTGTACGTATTTCCCATTGTGAGCGCAAATACCGGCGTTGGATAAAAACTATACCCTCCTGAATTACATCCGGTATTTCCCACTGCGAGAATACCATTTAAAGAGAAGGCGTCAATAAAATCTCCAAAAGTACAACTGGCCCCCGGAGTGCAGGTTATGGCTGCCTGCGATTTTACTTCAGTAGAAATTAACACACTTGCCAAGGGCAAAGCCACCAGAAAAAAATTCTGGATTTTCGTTTTTAAATTGTTTTTCATTTTTAGGTAATTAAAGTTCATGTTTTCTTTGTTAGGAATTTATATTAAGCCAAATGTAATTAATAATTCTGAATATTAATATTGATTTAACACATACTATAACCGAAAATCGAAAAAAAAACTGCAAACACTTAAATTGCAGTGTCGGTGACTGATTAACAATGAATTAATAGTTAACAGAGGCTTTTAAAATTTATTAAAATAAGAGAACGAATTTCTCTAAAGTCACAGGCGAAACTGATTTTTACTTAACGCAAATTAATATGGAAACGGTTTACTGTGAGTTAACTATTATCTCATCCTAATTATACTAAGGGTAAATTTATCGATACCAACAACTCCTTAGCAAAAAATAGTAGACTCTAATTTTTATTAAGGAGTGAAATAAAATGCTGCCATATGTACGAAGTACAGCAAAGGTTAACATTGAAGACGATTTCTCTTAAAGGGTCTCGAAAATAGATTTGTTTTACTCTTTGATGAGTTTTATAACAGTAAAATTTTCATCTGATAAAATCCGCGCGTAATAAATTCCATCTGCAAAAGAGCTGATGTTAATAGCTGCGGATCGGATGTTGGTTTCCGTTTGCTGGATCAGTTTTCCCATGGCATCGATGACCTCTATTCTTTTGAATCCCTCGCCGCTAAACTCCACTGCAAATAAACCCTTACCAGGATTCGGAGCAATCTTAACAAAAGAGAAAGCAGGCACATAGTGCGGTAAGCCCGTTCCGAAACTTACGCAGGCAGAATCCATTTTTGCGCATCCCAAAGCATCGGTAACGGTTACCGAGTAACAGCCGATCCCCAGACCGGAAATAGACTGGCTCGTCATACCACCGGAAATCCAGCTATAAGAATAAGGAGAAGTGGCGCCGGACGCCGTAACAGAAAGACTCCCATCCATGCACGAACCGCAGCTTGCGTCAGACCCGGAAATCGTAGTAGTTGGCAACGGATCCATTACCAAATTAAAAGTATGAGTTGTAGCACAGCCAGGAGAAGTTTCGCCTGTCACTGTGAAGTTAGAAGTAGCAATCAGTGTCACTGTAACGCTCCCAGAATTTTCACCGCTGCTCCATGTATAACTACTTGCTCCGCCAGCCGCAATAAGCAGCGGTGTTCCTTCACACCCATGTGTTTTATTTACTGTGATCACTGGCGGTGATTGCACAGTTACAGTCACTGTTTTCGGTACTACACAGGATCCATAATAAGCGGTTACCGTGTAAGTTGAAGTTATAATTGGATTCAGAGATACCGTTGGTGTAGAAGCGCCTGTATTCCAGCTATAAGAAGTGGCGCCACTAGCCGTTAAAATAATACCTCCGCCTACACAAACAGTTCCTGAAGGCGCACTAAACGGAAAGTTGTAGGTGATCGTAAAATGCTGCTGATTGTTATTATTACTGAGGTTATTATCTGTGCCTCCATTTGGAGCGGAAACGGCCACATTGAATACGTGCGGACCAAAACCTAACCCGGTTATCTGCGTTAGCGCAACCGTGAACGATGTATTTGGTGCAACCGATCCCACCCAACTCATGGTTTGGGTATTTACACCATCAACGTTAAAACTAAATAACGCGCTTGTTAAAGTTGTGTTGCCATAATTGGTAATGTTTACAACAGGGTTTATGTAACCGAGGCAATTGAACGACTGAGAATAAGTTGGACTTGAAACATAGGAGATGCCAATATCATTGCTAACGCTTGGCAGATTGCAGGCCGTGGAAGTGATTAATGCTTTTCGCATGGGGGAGTTAACAAGAATTAATTGCGCGCGGCTTTTTTGGTCGGCTGTGAACATATACATACACGCATCATTTGTGTAATCCATATAATTCATGGTCATCTCCCCGGTTGTATTACCGCTGCAGGTTCCGAGCTTATACGGAAAATTTGGGCAGCTATAATTTGCATTCTGAGCCGGTGGTGTGTCATTGCAAAAATCCGTTGCGCAGGAGCCGTCGCCCCAAATGTGACGTAACCCGATCCAGTGTCCCACTTCATGCGTAGCTGTTCTTCCTTTGTTATAAGCGCCGAATTGTCCCGTACCAATACTTCCAAAAGAAGTGGTCAAAATCACCACACCGTCTGATGTAGCGCTTCCAAAGGCACCTGTTAAGCCTCCAAGACCAGAAGTGCCAGGAACCGGGAAAGTAGCGTAACCTAAAAGTCCCCCGCTTAATGGAGCAATCCAGATGTTTAAATATTTATTCGGATTCCAGATACTGTTTGGCTTTACTGTTGCATTGATATAGGTTTGCGAATAAGGTGTTGCAGTCCATCCTTTGGCAGCGCGGTTAATCCTGTCAATACCGGGTTCAGCCAATATTCCTCCCGTAGGATTTACCACTGCCAGGCAAAAATTAACCTGGAACTTTCCAAGCAAAGGTTTAAATACCGAAGGGATAAGCGTAGTATCGGTATTTGTGCCGTTATAATCCTTATTCAGAATATTGATTTGGTTAATCACCTGCGCCGCATTGATATTGTTGCCGCTTGTAGCCGAGATGCTGTTTACCGGTTCGTTGTTATGTATAATATGTACAATAACAGGGATGTTGAATACGGATTGAACGTTTGAAGTGCTATATTTACCGGGAGTTGGCGCTTTGAGACTATTTACCCAATCCTCATACTGAGCAGGTAAAACTGGTGTTCCGCAGGTTCTTTGCTGCTGAGCATTTAATTGAAAACCCACAGCGATCGAAACAAAAAATAAAATTTTCTTCATGTATTTAGTTCAAGTGAATTTGAAAGGTAGGAAATTTAGTTTAGTCACACTTTGCTATTGCGGCAAAAACACTAAAAACGAGGTAATTTTAACAAAGTAAAAAGCCTAAACTATTTAGTGTTTGGCCGAAAACTCTATTTTCGTCGTTGTGTCAAAAAAAATAATCGCTCATTTACCCCAGTAAACCTCACAATCATTTTTTTAACACGCCTCGAAACAGAATTTTTCCATCCAAACACCTAGTTTTCGGACAGACACCATTTAGATATTCAATTCGGAATAAAGGTGTTCACTTCCTCCATTATTTTTTTTGCTTCCTCATCAGTGATTTGCATCGCCAATAAAATGGTTTCTGATTGCGAAAAAAATTGAAGTCTTTCACCGCCTTTGATCCAGAAACTTTGGTTAATGGTATCTGCAAACCGCGTTGGCTTCAACTCTATAAGATCAAGTTTACTAATGAGGTTGAGGTCAAACTCGCGAATTCTTCCTTTCTTGTTTATTTCTCTCTGGTAGTGCAAAATACCGTCCTGAATCCATAATTTTTCTTTCCCTGATCTTTTCCAGGCAAAAGTCCTTACAATGTTAAACTCAAAATAAAGCCAAAAAGACAAGTAGACAATAATAAACAGCTTTGAATTTTGATCGGTAGCTTTAAAATAATTGGCAAATACAATAAGGCCGCAGACTGTCCATGCAAAGAGCCAGAGAAAAAGTAACCGCAACTTATTTTTATCAGTTGTGGGCAAAATTACAACACTTAGTAAATTTTCTTTCTTTAAAATACTTATTTTATCGCCAATGACTTTCATTCTTCGTGTGTTCTCTTTTATACCTTTTCCGTGCAGAAATGTGCCGCCCGGTTTCATTCTTAATTTTTAATAGATATCTTGCTGTGCAAATTTAAGTATCTTTTATTAGCATATGACCGAATTAAAAAGAAGTTTAAACCTGTTTGATACGATCATGCTTGTATCGGGCAGTATGATTGGTTCGGGAATATTTATTGTGACTGCCGACATGACGCGCGTGCTGGGCTCCCCTTTTTGGGTGCTGATGTGCTGGGTGATCAGCGGGGTGATTACTCTTTTTGCTGCCTTAAGTTATGGCGAACTCGCCGGGATGATGCCAGATGCTGGCGGACAATTTATTTATTTAAAACGTGCGTATGGTAAGCTGACTTCCTTTGTTTATGGGTGGACCGTTTTTACAGTAATCCAAACGGGCGTGATAGCCGCTGTTGCAGTTGCATTTGCGAGGTATGTGGGTGTCTTTTTTCCTTATTTTGATGAACACCATTATGTCTTCTCATTGCGCATTGCAGAAGGTTATGATTTTCTTATTTCCACAACACAGCTGCTTGGCATAGCAAGTATTCTTTTCCTCACCTATTTAAATACACTGGGAATTAATAATGGTCAGATGATACAAAGGGTTTTTACAAGCACCAAAATCCTTGCGTTGTTCGGACTGATTCTGCTTGGTCTTTTTGCTGGTTATCAGAGTGGTTACTGGACGGAAAATATGAGCCTGCCTTTCAGTGGATCGGGAGATACAAATGCGTCAACTGGGCCTGATGTTTCTGAGAATCACCTTTTATTATTAAGCGCACTCGGAGTGGCGCTTATCGGCTCTTTGTTTAGCAGTGATGCCTGGAATAATGTCACCTTTATTGCGGGAGAAATAAAAGAGCCGCAGAAAAATATTCCATTGGGCTTATTAATTGGCGTGTTGATTGTTACCCTTTTGTATTTGCTTGCCAACGTGGCTTATTTTATGCTGTTGCCTGCTCTCGGCTCTCCCGAAGGGCAAACAGTTCTTGAGCGCGGCATTGCTTATGCTGAGAACGACCGCGTAGGGTCCGCCGCCATGTTTCCTGTTTTCGGAACTATTTCTTCTTCACTAATGGCTTTGTTAATTATCATTTCCACTTTTGGCTGTAACAACGGACTCATCCTATCCGGCGCACGTTTGTTTCAGGCAATGGCTAACACAGGTTTGTTTTTCAAATCAGCTTCCTACGTCAACAAACATGCTGTGCCTTCAAAAGCACTGTGGCTTCAGGCTTTTTGGGCTTCCATTCTATGCGTCAGTGGTTCTTACGGATCACTTCTGGACTATTGTACATTCGCATCCCTCATCTTTTATATCGTGACGATCTCTGCATTATTTTACCTCCGAAAAATAGAACCTGATACACCGCGCCCTTACAAAGCCTTTGGATACCCCGTTATACCGGCACTCTACATTCTACTGGCCGGTGCCATCTGCATCGATCTGTTGATTTTTAAATCCAGAAATACTTTATTAGGTTTGGCAATTATGGCCATTGGCATTCCCGTGTATTATTTTTTCGACAGAAATAAAAATGCTCAAAAGCTTTCTTGATAATTATTTTGGATTCAACAAACAGCAACGCAACGGTTTGTTTGTGCTCATTGCCATTAGCCTGTTTTTACTGGTGGTTCGCCTTGTTTATCCGGTTTTCATAAAACCTGATAACATTGTATTACTTGATTTGCCTTTACTGGAAAGGCGCCTCGATAGTAATTACAAAACTTTACATAGCTATTCGAACAATAAATTTCATTCCGAAGCAAAATCCCTCAACCTTTTTGTGTTCGACCCCAACACGGTTTCCATCGAACAGCTTTTACAACTTGGACTTAAAGAAAAAACCGCACAAATTCTTTTAAAATTCAGAAATAAAGGTTTTGCATTCAAACAAAAAAGTGATCTTAAAAAAGTGTACGGCATTTCTGACAAATTATTTGCACAGCTTGAACCTTACATTCTGATAAACGAAACAAAACCACAAGAAAAAACTCAAAAACCAGAAGAAGTTAAGCCTTCGGAAGCAGCTGTCCCAAAACAAACTTCATCTAAAAAAATTGAGCTAAATACGGCAGACAGTGCAAGTCTTGTTTCCCTTGATGGCATTGGTCCGGGCTACGCAAAACGGATTCTGAAATATAGAACTATGTTAGGTGGCTACGTTTCTGTTGAACAACTCAAAGAGGTTTATGGTTTCAGTGAAGAGTTGTATGAAAAAGTGAAATCCAATTGTTACGTCGAAGCAAAAAATATTAAAAAAATAAACCTCAACAAAGACGAGTTTAAAGTCATTAATAAACATCCTTATTTAACTTACGAACTCACAAAAAGTGTTTTCGACTGGCGCAGAAAAACCACTATAAATGCTACTAACTTGAAGGAGATCTTAAATGATAACACGGTTTATCAAAAAGTATTTCCTTACCTGGCTTTTGACTAACGCGGCGCTTTCAATACACTGTCTGGTTTTGAATCTGATAACGTGGATATGGCGGAGTTAATATTCACCAAAAGGAGACGCTGATTTTGCGGATAACACTGATGTGTATGTAACAAATAATTACGCGTTCCGCTATGATTTCACTGATCTGCGTGATCCATGAATCAGCGTTTTGCCCTTAGTACCACGGCTCATATTAAAAATTATAAGATAAATTGTTAACGGATTCTCTGATTTTTAGTATCTTTAAAACTTAATATAAAGTTTCATGGCCGATAAACAAAGAACGATAAAAAAAGCGGTTTCAATCTCTGGCGTGGGTTTACACACCGGGAAACCAGTTACACTAACGTTTAACCCTGCAGCGGAAAATCATTGGTATAAATTTCAGCGTGTGGACATTGAAGGTCACCCTGTAATTGATGCCGATGCTGATCTTGTGGTGGATACTTCGCGTGGAACTACACTAGAAAAAGACGGGGTGCGCGTTCATACAACTGAACACGTTCTTGCTGCTTTAATGGGACTTGGCATTGATAATTGTATGATCCAGGTGAGCGGTCCCGAAATGCCAATCATGGACGGAAGTTCTCTGAAATTTATTGAAATCCTTGAGCGAGCTGGAATTGAAGAGCAGGAAGCAGAACGCGATTATTTTGAACTGACTGAAAATCTTACGTTCGAAGATCCGATAAAAAAAGTAGAAATGCTTGCCGTACCTCAGGACGAGTTTCGTGTAACGGTAATGGTAGATTATGGGAGCGAAGTATTAGGCACTCAACATGCGTCGATGTACAATCTCGGAGAATTCAAAAACGAAATTGCGCCTTGCAGAACTTTTGTTTTCTTAAGAGAGCTGGAAGCTTTGTTGGCACACAACCTCATCAAAGGCGGTGATCTTGATAACGCCATTGTTCTCGTCGATAGCGAAATTTCAAAAGATAAATTAGACCATTTAAGAAAAGTATTTAATAAGCCGGACGTGGAAGTAAAAGGACATGGCGTGTTGAACAACACCAAACTACGTTTCTTTAACGAACCTGCGCGACATAAACTGCTCGATATTGTTGGCGATCTTGCTTTGGTAGGAAAACCAATGAAGATTCACGTGCTGGCGGCCCGTCCGGGACATGCCGGGAATGTTGACTTCGCTAAAAAATTAAAAGCGCTCGCCAAAAAACAAAAAGCAGAAAAAGATTATCCGAAAGTAGATTTGAGTGCTCCTCCTGTTTTAAACATCATGGACATCATGAAATTGCTTCCTCACCGTCAACCAATGCTCTTGATTGATAAGATCATGGAAGTTTCGGATAGCCATGTAATTGGTGTGAAGAATGTAACTCTTAACGAAGAATTTTTTAAAGGACATTTTCCCGATAACCCGGTAATGCCTGGCGTGATGCTCATTGAAGCTATGGCGCAATGCGGCGGTGTACTTGTTTTAAAAACAGTACCAGACCCTGAAAATTATCTTACGTATTTTATTAAGATCGACGGCGTTAAATTTAAACAGAAAGTGATTCCGGGTGACACAGTAGTGTTCAGCTTAAACCTGGTTACACCTATTCGCAGAGGAATTTGCCACATGCGTGGCGTTGCATACGTAAACAACAAGCCCGTGATGGAAGGCGAAATGATGGCTCAAATTGTAAAAGTAAAAGGGCACGAAGTAAAAAAATCAGAACCTCAATTAGCATAATAAATTTATGATCTCACCACTTGCGAATGTTAGTCCGAAAGCGAAAATAGGTAAGAACGTTACTATTGAGGCCTTCGCGACAGTTTACCATGATGTGGAAATCGGGGATGATTGTTTCATTCATCCAAATGCTGTTATTTATCCAGATACTGTTATTGGCAGTGGCTGCAAAATATTTCCAGGCGCTGTGATTGGCATTGTAAGTCAGGATTTAAAATACAAAGGCGAAAAATCGAATACGGTTATTGGAAACAATACCATCATCCGTGAATATGCCACCATTCACAAAGGTACGGCAGACCGCATGACTACCAAGATCGGCGACAATTGCCTCATCATGTGTTATACACATTTGGGTCACGATTGCGCCATTGGAAATAATGTTATTATTGCAAATAACGGGAGTTTAGCCGGACATATAACCGTTGAAGATTATGTAATTATTGAAGGCGTTGTTGCTGCGCAGCAATTTGTAAACATCGGCGCGCATTCATTTGTTGCCGGCGCTTCTTTGGTGCGCAAGAGCATTCCACCATACATTCGCGTAGCGCGAGAACCCCTTCAGTTTATCGGCGTAAATACGATCGGACTTGCCCGCAGAGGTTTTGACAAAGAAATTATTAAACAAATCGAAGATATCTACCGCATTATTTTTGTGCGCGGTCATAACCTAACAAACGCTTTGGAAATTGTTGAGAACGAAATGCCGGATACAGTAACCCGCCGCGAGATCGTTGATTTTATCCGCAAACAACCGGATGGCATTGTGAAAGGTATTTAGAACTGAAGCAAGACTCAGGGGACTTAAGGAAGATAAGACCGGAAAGACTTAAAAGAGATAACCAAAAGTAAGCCACACTGACGGGTTCAAAAAAATTAAGCCTAAGACGATTAATACAAAAGATAGGTTATAAACTATAAACCATCAACTATTGACTATCAACTACCAACTCGCTCAGTGACTCCAACAATTTCTCTAAATAATCTTGGAAAAAAATTCAACAAAGAATGGATCTTCAGAGACCTTAACTATGAGATCAAACCCAATCAGAAACTTCTTATTTTAGGAGGAAATGGCTCGGGGAAGTCTACGTTGCTGCAGGTGATTAGCGGATTTGTTACACCGAATGAGGGACAGGTGAACTTTCTCGACTCCGCTAGAAATGACTCCGACTCCGTTAGAAATGAAATGTCAATTCGAGCGGAGTCGAGAATAGACCCCGACAAAACCAAAGACTTGATTTCTTTTGCGTCTCCTTATTTACAAGTGATCGAAGATTTTACGCTGACGGAAATGATAGAACATACAAAACTCTTCAAACCCTTTCTCGAAAATATAATGACTGAACATGCTCTAGAAATAATTCAACTGCAAAACGCAAAACACAAGCTCATCAAACAGTTTTCAAGCGGCATGAAACAGCGTTTGAAGCTTGGTCTCGCCATTCTTGCGGATACTCCCGTTTTATTGCTTGACGAACCTATTTCCAATCTTGATAAAAATGCGATTGATTGGTATAAAACACTTATTTCAACATACACAGCAAACCGCACAGTCATCGTTTGCTCCAACGCGATTGCCGATGAACATTTTTTCTGCGATACAGAATTGAATGTGATGGATTATAAACTCCCCAAGTAAGCCTAAGATTATCAATATTCGCGAACGCAACAAATGATTGATTTTAAAAAACTCTTCTAGGCACGAATTGTACCGATTGTTCTCTACGACTAAGGAATCGTAATCTTCTTACTCGCTACGGTTGCCATGTTAAACCAACCCACGGCTTTTGTTCCTGCGCCCGCAGGTGTTGTGATGTTTGTTCTTACATTTTCAGGCGTGGTTGCAAAAAGTCCGCCGTTGTTTATTTGCGTCTGCGCTTGTACAAAGAAAAAATAAGTATCTCTCGAAATGGAATGTATCTCAGCTTTACATGTATTTCCGGTATAAAACCTTTTGAATCCCAGAAAAGTAGAGGGAGGCGTAAAAAAAGTTGAATCCAGACTTTCGTCTGTAACAGCTCCACCGGTTCCATCAATGTTAATATTTATATCTCCGGGCCCATCGAATAAGGTGTCGTTACGAAACGTTTTTATCCAATAATAATCAGTGTTTTTATCTACTTTATCCATGGCCAGCAATCCACAAAAATAGTATGGAGTTTGTGCGCCGCCAAAACCACCAGTGCCATCATCGTATTCGGGTACAATGGTATAAATGGTCGCCGTGCGTTTTTGAGTGGTTAAGGAGGTATAATTTACGCCATCTATGGTTACATTTAATTCATATTGGTGGTTAACTTTTGCGAGTGTATCAAGGCCAGTTACATTATACACATAGTTGCCGTTGCCTGCGTCGTTAAATGTAAATTGTGTACCAGCTGTAAGGTCTTTCAGCAATACTGATGCCCCCGCAACAGGAGGCGCTTCTTTATTACTAAAATAACTATCGTTGGTGTGCACACTTATAGTTTGAGCACCACGATTAGTGTTTACAAAGGCGTCTATCACGTATAGTTTCGATCCTTCATCCAGTTTTATCTGGATCACGTCTTCGCATGAGCTGAAAAGAAAGAGTGCTGGGATAAAAAGTAAAAATTTAAGTAGCTTTTTCATTTGATGAAGTGTTGTAAAGATTTAAAAATTAAAATTGTAAGTTACTGCCGGCACAAAAGATCCAATGATGGAATAACGCACGGCTTCTGTTTGCAATGGCTCACCACTCTTCTGTCTGAAATAAATACTGAAAGCATTTCTACGGTTATATACGTTGTACACGCTGATTACGATGGTTTGTTTGTACCGTCTTTTTTCATTACTCTTGAAGGCATAAGTAGCACCGAGGTCCAAACGGTGGTAAGACGTAATGCGGTAGTTGTTGCGAATGTTATCGGTATTGTAAGGTATGTTGAGAGATTGTACTTGTATTTTTGAATTTGGAAAAGTACCGGGAACGCCTGTCAAAAAAACAAAGTTTGCAGAAATATTCCACCGTTTGGTAATGTCGTAGTTAACGCTGGTATTTAATACATGTGTTCTATCGTAACGGCTAAAAAACCAATTGTCGTTACTAATGCCGCGTACTTTGCGTTCTGTTTTACTTAAGGTATAGCTAATCCAGCCTTGTAATTTACCTTTTGATTTTTTTACATAAAATTCAGCGCCGTAAGCTCTGCCTAACCCCTGCAAAAGCTGGTTCTCTACGGTGGGATTAATAAATAAGTCAGCATTGTCAATGTAATCTAACTGATTTTTCAAATATTTGTAATAACCTTCCACCGACGTTTCAAACATGTTATCCTTAAAATTGCGGAAATACCCGAGGCTTACCTGATCTGCTGTAAGGGGTTTCAAATTATTTGACGCAATGGTATAAACATCAAGCGGGGTGCTGGCAGCTGTATTGCTGATCAATTGAATGTACTGCGCCATGCGGTTATAGCTCATTTTTACTGAACTCGATTTGTTTAAAAGGTAGTTCATCGAAAGACGTGGCTCAGGATTGATGTAGTCTTTTATGAGTTCATTGGCAGAAAAGGATTTTGTTTCATTAAGCGGCTTTGAGGTATTTGGCACTGTGTCTCTAAAGTAGTAAGCTTTGCCGGTTCCCACATAAGTATAAAGACTAACCCTCAGGCCATATTCCATCGTTAATTTTTGTGTTACTTTTTGTTCGTTGCCAATGTAAGCAGAGTATTCTACGCCATAGCGTTTGTCTGCTGTAAACTTTACACTTCCGTTTTCAAAGGTCCCGGTGGCATCATAAGGCATAAAATCGTACACCAGTCCTTGTGCGCCAAAACGAATGGTGTTGCGGGAATTGAGATAATAAATAAAATCTGTTTTTCCGCTGTAATTTATAATGTTACTTTTCCACTTAAAGCCCTGTCCGTTATTAGCGGTAAAGGCGAGTTTATAATTGTAATTGCTATAAAATGCCGTAGCATTCATAAATAATTTTTTATTGAAAATATGATTCCAACGTGTAGTGGCAGTTGTATTACCCCAGTCAAACCCAAACACAGAGGCGCCAAATACATCGCGCCCCAAATAACCGCTGGCAAACACAGTATTTTTATCGTTGATTCTGTAATTAATTTTTGCAGTGAGGTCATAAAAATAAAAATCAGCATTTTTTAGAGGACTAGATTTTTTAAGAAAAGGTTTTACCAAAGCATCTATATAACTGCGGCGAACGGCAACGATAAAACTCATTTTATCTTTAATAATTGGCGCTTCTATACTTAAACGACTAAAAATAGTACCAAGGCCACCATTTACGGACATTTTTTTGCTGTTTCCTTCTTTCATGCGGACATCCAGGATGGAAGAAACGCGTCCTCCGTATTGTGAAGGAATTCCACCTTTAATAAGTTTTACGTCCTTTACAGCATCGGGATTAAACACCGAGAAAAAACCGAATAAGTGAGAGGAATTGTAAACCGGTGCTTCATCGAGTAAAATTAAATTCTGATCAATATTTCCTCCACGCACGTTAAATCCACTTGCCCCTTCGCCAACAGTCGTAACACCTGGTAATAATTGAATGGCGCGAATCACATCTACCTCTCCAAGCAAGGCGGGAATTTTATTGATCTGTTTAATATCGAGTCTGGCAACACTCATCTCTACGCTTTTTATATTTTTATCAGCAGCCTCTCCAGTAATCTCTACTTCATCTAGGTCTTTGCCTTCTTCGTCGAGCTCAAAATTTTTGGTAATACTTTTATCAAGATTGATAGAAAAAGTAAACGTTCGGTAGCCTATAATTGATAAAACGATCACATGTTCTCCTTTTGGAAGCGTGAGCGAGAAAAAACCATATTCGTTAGCTGAAGCCCCAACATTAGACCCTTGTTTGGAAATGGTTGCCCCAATGAGCGACTCACCGTTTTTCGCGTCTTTTATATAGCCGCTAATGGTTGCTTTTTCCTGGCCAAAGACATTTAAAGCGATGAATAAAATGAGTAAGCTAAGTTTAAACTTCATATATAATAGGATTTGTTCGTGTTAAATTTAAAATTCGGGTGCAAAACTATGGAAACTAAAATTTTCTCGCAAGTTTCCATGTATGAAATTTGCCTTTTGTGTAAAATTAGTCGGCGAATTTCTCCTGAAAGGGTTTAGATATCTGAATAGTGCCGGTAAATAGTACTGATGTAACATAAAAAACGAGTAAAAGTTTATTTTCAGTGCTGTGACAATCTCAAATGGATTTACCCCTAGTGGAGATCGGGAATATTTACTTTTTCGCCAAAGAGTTGGTAGAACCGCAAATAGTAATCAGTACCAGAAAGCACTTGGCAGTTGCAGTCAGCAATTTATCTTTGCGCACTTTGCGTCTGTGAGTGAAACCTTAAGCAATTGGCAACACAGTCTTTGCGCGCCTTTCGTCTCTGCGTAAAATAAACCACTACACGGTCAAAGACTTACCCTTTGCGCGCTTTGCGTCTCTGCGTAAAATAAACCACTACACGGTCAGAGACTTACCCTTTGCGTGCTTTGCGTCTCTGCGTGAAATAAACCACTACACGGTCAGAGACTTACCCTTTGCGTGCTTTGCGTCTCTACGTGAAATAAACCACTACACGGTCAGAGACTTACCCTTTGCGCGCCTTTCGTCTCTGCGTGAAATAAACCACTACACGATCAGAGACTTACCCTTTGCGCGCTTTGCGTCTCTGCGTAAAATAAACCACTACACGGTCAGAGACTTACCCTTTGCGTGCTTTGCGTCTCTGCGTGAAATAAACCACTACACGGTCAGAGACT
>Ga0335394_10000098_pt1 | contig 79113 bp, 77 predicted proteins | sample MAT03_FD_205741 | JGI IMG/M metagenome (GOLD analysis project Ga0335394, IMG submission 205741) | Freshwater microbial communities from Lake Fryxell liftoff mats and glacier meltwater in Antarctica - MAT-03 (spades assembly) (version 2) ... | reverse complement strand
TACATTGAAGATCCTCATCATGCGTTAAACTGACGGAAAGATTGAAGGCGGTTGAAACCGCCGAGTCGCTTCCCTCTCAGGACTAAAGTCGCTGAGTTTCACGCATTCCGCTATTCTTTTTATGACAACTGGGATGACGAGTAGCGAACCCAAGCGCGGAGAAATTTGGCGAGTGCAATTCGATCCAACTAGAGGCGATGAAATTCAAAAAACTCGTCCCGCGCTCGTCATTAGTGCTGATGGATTGTCAGGTTTGAAACTCCGTCTGGTTGTGCCCATTACTGCTTGGAAACCAGCGCTGGCAAATTTTCCTTGGATAGTGAAGATTGAACCATCAACAGAGAATTGTTTAACAAAAGTTTCGGCGGCAAATCCTTTGCAAACCCGTTCGGTTTCTCTAGAGCGTTTTGTTGATAAAGTAGGAGTGGTTGAAGATACTAAGCTAGAAGCAATTTTGTTAGGATTAGCTGTTGTAGTTCAATTTCCTTAGACAAACGAAAGCGAAGTGGAATTTAGTATTGTAAGCGATCGCAGATTGGTGAAATTGCTAGGAAATACTAAACCCGAACGAAAGAGCGATCGCCAGGGGAATCCGCAAAGATTGCTCCTCGTTTGATTAGGTCTTGCTTCATGTTTTCAGAAATTCCTTGGTTATTGGTGAATTGAGTATTTTCAACATTTGCACCACTCAGGTCGGCACCACTCAGGTCGGCACCACTCAGGTTGGCACCAATCAGGTTGGCAACAATCAGGTTGGCACCACTCAGGTCGGCACCACTCAGGTTGGCACCACTCAGGTCGGCACCAATCAGGTTGGCACCAATCAGGTCGGCACCACTCAGGTCGGCACTTCTCAGGTCGGCACCACTCAGGTCGGCACCACTCAGGTTAGCCTTGATTAGGTTGGCATTTCTTAAGTCAGCATCGCTTAAGTCAGTACCTCTTAAGTGTCGCTTCTCAATTGGGTTAGTAATAATTTCTTTTACTAAACGCCATTTTCCTTCGCTGCTTTCGTCATCTTCTGCACTTTCACTCAAGATTTGAATATTCTGAACGGGAAAACCATTTATTTCTGTTAGGTTTTCTGCTTCAAAATCAGATAAAAGCCGTTGAATATCTTCTGGAGACCCCTTGATGATTAATCTTATACTGCCCTTTTGAATCGCCACAACTTTTATAGTACTGCCGGGATATTTCTTTGAAAAATGCCCCTGAAAAAAAGCTGCATCACTTTGAACTGAATTAATGTCTCCTTCTAAAGTTACAGCAACAATAATTTCTTGACTTCCTTCATCAACAGCAATGACTTGGCGAAAAATTGTTTGCACTTTTACTACCCCCTCTTCAAGACTAAGGCTAAGATTAGTTTGTTTTTCTAGTTGACTGGAAATTAGGCTTTCTTCGGTTATTCCAGCAACCTCTTGCCAATTCAATGTTAGCTCTTTACATATTTGCTTGAACGAATCAAGCTGAATCGGCTGTTGATTAAAAAACTTTGTGACTGTACTACGAGATAAACGCTGTGACTCAGCAAAATTAATTTTCGATTCAAATCCTAGCCTTACCAACGCGCTTTCTGCTTGAACTACACCTTTTTCAGATGCAATAATGGTGATTTTTTTCTTTTTTGTGTTTTGGCTAGGGTTTGTCATAACTTAATTAAATTTCACCCAATAAATTCTTAACGCAATCACAACTAAGGCATATCGCAATCATACATCAGTCAAAAGAAGTTAACAACAAAATCATTGCCTAGTCAGGGTTTCAGGTATTTTGCCTCATAGTAGAAGTATGAAGTTAATCGGTATTAAAAGCCATGCTAACCCCTGACCAATCAGAAATCATCAAAGAACGCTTACGCCAAGCACGCCTCAGTTTTAACTTAGCTTTGGCAACTACTGCAACCTGCGCCCTTGTTGGGTTTTGTGGAATTGGCCTCGTACTTCTAGGTAAAGCACCAGAGGGAACCATCACCACAACTGGCGGGTTATCTGCCACAGTCTACTGTCTTAAACTGGCAAGAGATGCCAACGACAGACTCGACGAACTGGCAGAAGATTTAAACGACCACTAGAGCGATTATCGCACTAATTGGGATACAGCCAAGAGCCGCGCAAAATAGGACACGATGTAAAGTTTGCTAACAATCGTTTTCCACGCTCAACTGGTAGCACTCAATTCGCGAGAGCAGAGTAGTACTTACTGCTATTCTGCCCTCGTCAAGTAAGGAAAGTACAGGTCATCTAGTCATAATTTTATAATTGAATTTCTTCCCAACTTAGAGCCTCAGCAAATTGACTGAGATGTTTCACATTAGTCGTAGCAATTACCAGATAACGATTGGGAAATTCCTCCTTTAATAATTGCCAGTGCGCCGCAATAATCATATCCACATCTAAACTATAATCATCAGCCGTTGGCTTTCCCTGTAACCGTGCTTCCATCCACACTTCAGCAGCTTTAAATATCACCACCGAATCTAACTTTAAAAAATCAATTATTTCTCTTAACTCATCTAAATTTGTTACACTGTTTAACTTTGGCTTGCGTTGCGCTTCTAATAATAGACTGCGACGCACCTCATAATCACAAATATCAGAACTAACTACATAAACCCCCTTTGCCAGCAACGTATAAAGCCAATCCTCACATTGTCTTGGTTTTCCCACCTTATTCGGATTCGTCAGTAATCCTAACACCCCTGAATCAATAAAAACAATCATTTTTCGCTATAAAGTTTTGCACCTACAGGACGGTTAGTGTCAACAATTTGTTTGAATTCTTCAAAAAAATTATCCCTAGCTTTAGCTTCTTCATCACTCATATTCATTCTTTCCTGACGCAGTTCTTCTAACTTTTCTAAAGCCCTACTATTGCGTTTAATTTGTTGCTCTCTATCCCACTCTGGATAGTTTTGAAGTTTGGTTTTAAATCGAGCATTTTGAGTTGAAGTCATAATCAGTCTCTCCTTTAATATTTTTGTTAAAGCTTAAACCTTGGCTCTGCCGCTACATCTATTACAGCAGGAACTGCTGTTATGAGGTACAGAAGTAAGGGCGAAGCATTCCGGCAAATAACTTATTGGTTATATGCAGAGGTTAATTACCGGAATGCTTCGCCCCTACAATGTACTCTATTACAGCAGGAACTGCGATAAGATTACTGCTGCTAATCCACTTTCCACAACCGCACCGTTTTATCGTTACTCCCCGATGCTAATAACTTCCCATCCGGGCTGAAGGAAATACTGATTACACCATTATATTCCATATTGCTTATCCCGCTTCCCGACTATCAGCACTTTTCCATTTTCGTCACTCACTCCAGCTTGACCTACCCCATGCACCGCTATTTGGCCACCGCATATCGTGGCGCTATACTGTTCGTGATGATGACCGTGAAATACTGTGTGAACTCCCAGCGCTTGAGCTAAATCATCCAATGCTGGAAATCCGTAGCGATGACAAGAGGGAGCTTCATGAGTTATCAGAATATCTGCTCGTTTGTCCCAAAGTGCTTCGTACTCTTGCCAAAATATACTCACGTGATGTTTTCGCGGAATTTCGCCACGCCAACGTTCTCCCTTACCGCAAAAGTATAATAAATCTTTGTGGCTCTTGAATCTTGGTTTTGCGGGTGGTTTCCAAATTTTTTCCCGGAAGACGCCGCCTAATCCAGCTACTCGCTTACCATCAATCTCAATGATGCGATCGTGTAAGTTGCGATCGCCCAGCTTCGACCCAAACAGGTTATCATACCAATGGTCTCGATCGCCGTCGTGATTGCCGGGAATAAACCAAACCTCGGTTTTGTCGAGTATAGCGGCAAGTTCCTCGTCAAGCGATCGCTCCAAGTCCATATCCCCAAGCAAAATCACCGCTTGCGGAGAATAAGCCTCCACCGCTCTAATCACTGGCCTAAAATCACCGTGAGGATCTCCACCAAAAAAAATCATGACTGGGATTGCTTTGACTATCAAGCCCGATCGGCCCAAGATGCCCATACCATATATATGGTAGAAGGTAAAGAGATCTAAAGCGCGATCGCCATAAGTTTACCTTTCTCAACACGATCTAGGCCAAAACATTAAACTTGATTACAAACGTAAAAGATCCCAATAACTGCGTGATAACCTCTATGGATGTTGACTGATGTTGACGAACGGCGCAAACACAGGCAGGGAGAACACATTGCAACTGAATTTAGATCGATCGCCAAACCACTCATTTCGTGAAGACTTTAGCGAATACGTCGCTCACCTTCAGCTTCACATGGCGTTACAGGCTCGTAACCTAGTCCCCAATCTCAGCGAAGCATCAGATAGCCGAAAGCAGCTGTTGCAGCAAACGCAGGCGGACATTGAAAAGCTGGTTTCTCGGCAAATGCGATAATTTAATGCAGCCAAGGCCCGATCGTGATGACAGCGGGGAGCAGGTGATGGAGCAAAAGAATTTTTCAACTTAAAACTCTTTTAGTCCCCAATCCCCACACATAACTGAAATAGCGAACTATAATAGAAAAATGTAAGACATGGGGCTGCCATGGTTTCGACAGGTCGGCGAATGCTCCCCCGTGATACAGGTCGAGAGCGAGTCTTCTCTCGTTAATACCGGGCTCAAAAAAAAGTAAATGCGAACAACATCGTTCCCTTTGCTCGTAAAGCAGCCACTGTTGCTGCTTAATAACCCATAACAAGGTTCGAGCGTCTGTAGTCCGACTCCGTTAAAGGCGACAGACAAAACCCCAACGGAATGCTCTAGCAAGATTTCTCTGGTAAATTGCTAGCTAAGACTTAACCAGTGCATCCTGTCATCCGGGATAATGGATGGTTCCCGCCATGAGGATCAGAATGGCTAAACCTGTGAATGAACGGTAAGTTAATACCCGATTTGGACGGCGGTTCGATTCCGCCCAGTTCCATCCAGATACTAATAAAACAATTAAAAACCACCCTAGACTATAAGGTAAAGGGTGGTTTTTAATTGTTAATGGTAGAAGCAAAGTTAGCCACTGGTATAGTTGAGCAAAATAATTTCGCCTAAAGCGCGATCGCCCATCCCCAAAAGTAGGTAACAGCACCAAAACTCACCAACCATTACCATTAGTAGGCTGAGATTGTTCAGTTTCAGGAAGATTGGGGGATGGAGCATCCAGCGCTGAAGGCCCTTGACTTGCCAGTTGCCGAATTGTCTCGTCATTTTTATCTAATTCGTAGATAAATCCCAACAGTGCGGCAACTCGTTCTCGCTGACCTCTGGGAGGAAAGAGTTTTGGCTTTAGCGTTAAAGTAGCGTACAAATTAGCAGATTCTATTATCCGCCGCGCCTGAGCTTTGGAGATTCCCTGAGCTAAATTAGCCTGGAAAGTATCCGCCAGACAATTGCTTTGCCTTCCTTGCTGTTGCAATTTCTCTTTATTTCTATAAAACAGCAAGATATCATCCAAACAATTGCTATATTCAATTGAGCTTGTGAATGTAAATCGATAGGTAGACCCAGACTGTCCGGCTGCCGGGGGGCGTTGGGGCTGGCTAGATCCGGGCTGTCCCACTGCTGGGGGTTTTTGACTCTGTGCAACATAATTCGGCTGAGTTTTCCCATAAATTGGACTGGGTATTAGAGCAGTTATTCCTAATACCACAGTTCCAATCTTTGCTAAAAATCCTAACTTCATAACTGAGCCTTTACCTACTAAATAATGTCAAGATCCATAGCACCGTCAATCAAATGCTAAGTGCTTTGCTACAAGGTAACTCAGCAATTACCAACCATTGTTACCACCTGGGGATGGTTGTTGAGTTCCTGGCTCTTCGGGGGTAGGAGGAACTGAGTCACCGCCTGTTTCTGGTTGAATTTCAGGATTATCGGGTGTAGGCGGAGGTGAATTCCCTCCTGTTTCCGGTTGTTGAATTACAGAATTACCGGAAGCATCTTGAATAGTTCGGATTGTTTCCAGTGCCTTTTGGTAAAAACGTTTATCTTCTTCATCCTGAAAGCCTTTTTGCTTAAGCAGGTCAACAACTTTCTGGAAATCGGCAACTGCTCCTTGCCAATCTTGTAAGCTTTTGCGGACAATACCGCGATTGTAATAAGCTCTATGTTCGTCGGGAACCAGAGCTACAACTTGATCAAAATCTGCAAGCATTCCCTGTGTATCTCCCAAGTCGTTGCGAATTTTGCCACGTTGGAAGTAAGCTTCAAAATCGTTAGGAGAACGACTTAGATATTCGTTGAAATCTGCAAGTGCTCCCTCCTTATCCCGCAGGTTCCAATGGGCAGCAGCACGGTTATAGTAGGCATTGGTATAGTCTGAATTCAGGCGAATCGCTTGATTGTAATCTACGATCGCTCCCTGCCAATCTTCTTGGTCAAAGCGGATATTCCCCCTTTGCAAGTAAGCATTGGCTCTGGAAGGATCGCGCTCGATTGCTTCGTCAAAAGATTTATCAGCTTCTTTTTTATTCCCTCGGCCCCATTCGATAATTCCCTTTTTTTCCCAGTCAAAGCCAGATTCAGGCTTTTTGAAACGTTCGCTTGGGTTATCAGTACTGGGAGTGCTGTCCCGTTTTATATCAAGTTTACCCAACCCGTATTTTGATTTCTTTTCCCAAAAAATGTTGATAGGAACTGCCCCATTCCTATCCCCACTTTTCATCTGAATGCCGTCACCTAATTCTATCGCACCGCCAAATCCGTGAATGGCGATAACTCGACCATCCTTATCAAATACCGGGCCACCACTCATACCCTCTTCGGTCTGAGCGTCGTAGCGAATAGTATAAGGCTCGTATCCTTTAGGAGTACCGACATTAAGGCGCTTGGTAACAACACCATCTGCAAACCGATATGGCCTTTGCGATCCCGATTTACCTTTTATCGCCGGATAGCCAGATACAAAAATCAGGGCATTATTTTCGGCCTGATTCGCAGTCTCGGCTACCTTTACTTCTGGATAGGTTTTTTCGCTATTTCCAGTTGTAAATGTAACTACTGCTAAGTCAGACTCTACTAAGTCTCCCAGCTTTGTGACGCTTGTTATCGGATAGGCTGGAGATCCCGTTTCCAAATTGTCAAACGTACGAACAGTAAGCTGGGGCCGCTGATTACCCGATTTTGCGTAAAATGGTACGTGCAGGCAGGTTAATACCGTGTAAGTATTGCCCTCTCGTTTGATAATTACTCCAGAACCTCCAACAGCTTCAGGACTTTTAGGATCGTCAGGATCGGCACCGCCTTTGAGATAATTAATCTGCACTGTCGCTGGATTAGCAATCTTGCGAACTGTTGTACCGATTTGACTGCGTTGGTCATCAGTTAAAGCAAGGACGGCTCCCTGAGAAATCAAAAGTGCGGTTACAGTTGTTGTCCCGATTAGAAGGCTAGAAGGGAAATTAAAACCAGAAAAAGTTAGTTTCATAAGGCCGTATCGCTCGTAAACCTATGATTACTTGCCACAATTGGAAAGAACTTTACAAATAACTATTTGAGGGCAAACCTGGGAACTTTCATAAATTCCCAGGCTTGAGACAGGAACCCTTAAAATTGAGCGCGACCTGAGTTAATAACCCTCATTATCGTCTGTCTGAGGAGCAGGAAGCTCATTAGCGTTGTTTTCTTCAGATGGAGTGGGGGTCGGGGAAACCGCACCCTCGTTCTCATCATCTACCGTCTCGCGACCGCCTGCTGCGAAAGCTTTATCCACAGCTGCTTGCATATCCACAGTTGGTTCATCATCTTCGGTTTCCCGCAAAGTGGGGCCGCTAGCACCCGTACCAAAACGCAACAAACTGGCTAGCGCAGCGCCGGGGTCTCTAATACTGTCTGGGTTAGTCAGGGTAAACAGCAGATTGCTGCTGTTACAACGAGAACCTTTATTGACGTAACAAATAACCGTTTGACCGTTTACCTTGCCCGTAGTAAGTAGCAGGTTCCTCAAGCTGCCACCATTCAGGGAAACTGCGTTTGTCAATCTCTGCGAGACGTTGTTGCAGCGCTGTTGCGGCGTGTATTCAGGGCTGATGAATCTTTCCCAAATAATCATCGGGGCTGACTGCTTACCAGATCTGCGGGCAACAGTGGCAAAGGCAGCACCAGATTTAACACAGTGAAAGGTAGTGGAACTACTTTGGGCCTGCGCTTGAGTCTGGAAGACCGCAGTACTGGACAAAGCCAAGGCAGCAATGGCAATCAAGCTACCGAAAGACTTATTTAACATAAAGTATATCTTTGGTAAGGTGGCTTTAGTGGGGTACATATATTACCGGAACTTTATTTATTTCTACTGTCCATAAAAATCCGCTGGGAAAACCACATCTTCACAAAAAATTTATATATATGTAGATTTGGCGCTCGGCCAAATAGCCTCATCTATATATACTTGGTGTTGAATACAAACTGATGTCCCAATGAGATGCGATTGCCCTACCGCAAGACCAATACTTCCGGCACAATAACCATATCAACACTAAGAGGTTCTGCTAGCAAATGCAGCCGATTCGCACATTTAACGTTACCCCCGCGCTACCGCCGCGACTAGAACCCCTACGGCAGCTTGCCTACAACCTGCACTGGGATTGGAACGTCGATACCAAAGACTTATTCCGCCGCCTAGACCGCGACCTATGGGAATCCAGTCGCCACAATCCAGTATTGATGTTGGGTACTATCTCGCAAACGCGATTGCAAGAAGTATCTGAAGACGAAGGCTTTATCGCCCAGATGGAACGAGCTGCCCAACAACTAGAAGACTACCACCACAGATTAACGTGGTATCACAAACAGCGCAAAGGTGTAGGGGGTAGGGTGTCGGGTTTGCGGGAAGAAGATGATTCATCCCAATCCCCAATCCAAAATCCAAAATCCTCTCTTGCGAAGGTGGGCATCGTGACGGGAACCGCCAAGACGCCCACTTCGCGCAAAATCCAAAATTCCGAGTGCTATGTCTACTTTTCGATGGAATTTGGGCTTGCAGATTGCCTACCCATCTACTCTGGCGGTTTAGGCGTTCTAGCAGGCGACCACCTCAAATCTGCCAGCGACTTGGGCTTGCCCCTCGCTGGCGTTGGATTGCTTTACCAGGAAGGCTATTTCAGCCAGTTTCTGAACGCGGATGGTTGGCAAAGCGAACACTACCCAATCAACGACTTCTACAATATGCCTTTGCATCTGGAACGCCATCCAGATGGTACAGAAATACGCATTGAAGTTGATTATCCCGATCGCAAAGTTTATGCTCGCATCTGGCGCATACAAGTGGGAACAGTACCCTTATACCTGCTGGACACCAACATTGAGGACAACGCCAGCCAATACGACCACGATATTACCGATCGACTCTACGGCGGCGATATCGATATGCGGATTCACCAAGAGATGATGCTGGGAATTGGAGGCGTGCGGGCGCTCACAGCGCTGGGGTTGAAACCGACAGCCTACCACATGAACGAGGGACACTCCGCCTTTTTGTCCCTAGAGCGCATCCGCGTGCTGATGCAAGAAGAAGGATTGAGCTATTCCCAAGCTTCGGCAGTTGTCAAGTCGAGTAGCATCTTCACCACCCACACCCCCGTTCCAGCTGGCATCGACTTGTTCCCCCCAGACAAAATGATGTATTACCTGGGTTACTACGGTGATGTGTTTGGGCTACAACGAGAAGAATTTCTGGCTTTGGGGCGCGAGGACACAGGAGATCTTACCGCACCTTTCAGCATGGCAATTTTGGCCATTAAAATGGCTACATTTATCAACGGTGTCGCTCAGTTGCACGGGGTCGTGTCGCGATCGATGTTCAAAAGTCTCTGGCCGGGTTTACCAGTGGAGGAAGTCCCCATCACCGCAATTACCAACGGCGTTCACGCACGCAGTTGCGTATCTCCGGTAATCCAAAGCTTGTACGATCGCTACCTTGGCCCTCGATGGGAACGCGCACCCGTGAGCGACCCCTTGTGGGAACGAGTGAGTTCCATGCCGGATGAAGAATTATGGCGATATCACGAGCGGTGTAGAGCCGAAATGGTAGTATTTGTGCGGGAGCGGCTGGCGCAAAAACTGCGCGATCGCGGTGCCTCACCAGTCGAAATTGCCCAAGCAGGTGAAGTACTCGACCCTGGCGTCTTGACAATTGGCTTTGCCCGTCGCTTTGCCACCTACAAGCGGGCTACCCTGTGGATGCGAGATGTCGAACGTATCAAGCGGATTTTACAGGGGAATAAAGGCCGCAAGGTGCAGTTTGTCATAGCAGGTAAAGCCCATCCGATGGATATTCCGGGCAAAGAACTGATCAGAGCAATTAACCACTTCATTCGGGAACAGGGCTTGATCCGCAATGTCGTGTTTATTCCCGATTACGACTTGCACGTAGGACGGCTGATGGTGGCTGGTTGCGACGTTTGGCTGAACACACCCAGGCGTCCGCGAGAAGCTTCTGGCACCAGCGGCATGAAGGCTTCTATGAATGGTTTGTTGAACCTGAGCGTTTTGGATGGCTGGTGGGACGAGGCAGATTATGTCCGCACCGGCTGGCCGATCGGTCACGGAGAAGATTATGATGACCCTAACTACCAAGACGAAGTAGAAGCCAACTCTCTGTATGAATTGCTAGAGCAGGAAGTTGTGCCACTTTTCTACAATCGGGACAAGGAAGATATCCCCCGTGGCTGGGTGAGCAAAATGAAAGATGCGATTCGGTTAAATTGCCCCTTCTTCAATACAGCCCGAATGGTGCGGGAGTATGGGATGCGGGCATATTTTCCGGCAAGCGATCGCTACTTTGCGATGACCGCAGCACAATACGCCCCAGCCAAAGAGTTAGCCGACTGGAAAAACAAGATATTTGACCAGTGGTACAACATTAAAATCGAGAGTATTGACGTATCTGAAGGAACCCAAATCCTGGTCAACCAAACTATTAGCGTCAAAGCGCGAATCGATCTGGCATTGCTCACTCCAGATGATTTGCAAGTAGAGCTTTACACTGGTCTGGTGAATGCCAATGGCGATATTGTCAACGGGGTGCCAACCGCGATGGAATACCAAGGCCAAGATCCCCAGTTTGGAACTAGCATTTATACCAGCAACATCACCTACACCTCCAGCGGTCTACAAGGGATGTCTCTGCGTATTTTGCCCAAACATGAATATCTCAGCAGTTCTTACGATCTGGGATTGATTCTTTGGGCACAATAATTAGGGGCTAAAAAAGTCAAAAGTCAGTAGGGGCGGGTTTTGTAAAATATTCTGTTGGTACTGAGATGTGTGGGTTAAATCCGCCCGTACCAAAGTCAAAAGAAAAAGGGGAGAAGGAACGAAGTAATTGCCCACTCCCCCACTCCCCCACTCCCCCACTCCCCCACTCCCCCACTCTTCCCCTAGCCCCTATTTTTTGCGAGGAATTTATCATGTCAAAAGTATTAGTTGTGGACGATCTCGCCACTGAATTAGAAATCATCTGCCGAGTTTTACAAGAGGCGGGTATTTCTGTTGAGCGGGCCAGTGATGGAGATGAAGCGATCGCCCGCATCCAGGAATCACCGCCCGACCTCGTGATCTTGGACGTAGTGATGCCCCGAATGAACGGATTTGAGGTGATACGCGAGTTGCGGAGCAACGAAAAAACCAAACACTTACCAGTGGTATTTTGCACCCAAAAAAACACGGAAATTGACAAATTTTGGGGCATGGATATGGGAGCAGACGCCTATGTAACCAAACCCTTTGAACCAAAACAATTAGTTGACATCATAAAAAAATTGATGGCAAATAGTTAAGTTCAGATTTCAGATTTTAAATTTTAAATAAATTTGAAATTTGTTATTTAAAATTTGGCATTTTCCCATGACTAATGACCAATGACCAATGATATCATGTCCGGTTAATCACTTATAATATCTGTAGGTTGGGTTTTGCTATTGCACAGGCCCAACAAAGCAGCCTATAAAATTTATTATAAGTATTCAACCGGACATAATATGACTAATGACCAATGACCAATGACTAATGACTAATGACCAATCCCCAATCCCCAATCCCCAATCCCCAATTACCAAATTCCTTCTCTTCGGTCACGACAAAAGCCTGTTTGCACTCGCTCTGACTTCAGTGCGAGAAGTACTTTTTTTTTACCAACAACCCATTACCCCCGTGCCAAACACTCTCCCGTTTTTGCTGGGATTAACTAACCTGCGGGGTGAAATTATAGCGGTAATGGATTTTGGTCGTTTTATTGGTATACAAGCAGTCGATAGTCATTCGCCCGACTGTCGTATTCTAGTAGTGGAAGCGCCCGATCCCAACGATGCAAGATTATCGCCGATGCGGATAGGATTGGCAGTTTCCTTTGTCGAAGGAGTGGTAAACCTCAACCCCGATCGCATTGTATCGGCTCAAGAGGTGAGTGAAGAATTGGCTCCTTTCTTGCGAGGATTGTATAACGATCGCGATCGTCTGCTAATGATTTTAGATATAGAAGCCATATCACTGACACGCGATCGCTCTTTTTAGCCCAACTCTGTAAGGAAAGGCGGCTCTTCCGTGCTTAGTATGCTATGGCAGAGGGGCAGAGGGGCAGAGGGGCAGAGGGGCAGAGGAGAAAAGAAATAAAAATGTTCTTATTATGAACAAAAGCATAACAACTCTGAAAGAGCCAACAGTATAACAAATAACAACATCACCGGAGAAATTAAAATGGCATATTATATAGAGCAAGTAGACGTACCATCAACCCCCAACCCGATCGCTTCACTGCAAGCCTTTTCCAGGAAAGCCAGTATTGCGGTTATAGCGATCGGCTGTATCGTCATCATAGGTTGGATATTTAACATTCCCCTCTTTAAAAGCATATTGCCTGGGCTAGTCACGATGAAAGCTAATACCGCCTTATGCTTTATCTTCGGAGGTGGAGCTTTGTGGATGTGGCACAAATCCCAGGGGACTGGGAATAATTCTGTCTTGCACGCACAAGCTACTCCAACAACTCAAAAGTTTTTAAGGTGGGCGCAAGTTTGTGCCGCTCTAGTTCTGCTAATCGGCTTACTCACCTTAATCCAGTATGGCCTGAATGGGGACTTTGGTATTGACCAACTCCTCTTCAAGGAATCAGCAAAAGCCGCAGGGACTTCTGCTCCCGGTCGGATGGGTGCCAACACAGCTGCTAACTTCGTTATGGTGGGCTGCGCCCTGCTGTTTTTGGTAAGAAACTATACCAACTATCGAGTCGCTCAGATTTTGACCTTGGGAGCTTTTTTCGTAGCGTTTGTGGGGCTGCTGGGCTATGCCTATAGAGTCACATCCCTTTACGGTATTAACTCTTATACCCAAATGGCCTTGCATACAGCCCTCACTTTCTTGATACTCTGCATCGGTATCCTATGCGCCCGTCCCGACAGAGGGGTGATGAGCGTTGTCACAAGTCAGAATGCGGGGGGTATGATGGCTCGGCGTTTGGCTTCAGCTGCGATCGGCATTCCTCCCGTCGTCGGTTGGTTCATCTTAGCAGGTTATCGAGCCAAAAACTACAACACAGAGCTTGCCATATCCCTCCAAGCAGTCTTCAACATAGCAGTTTTTGGGGTGCTAATTTGGTGGACTGCTAAAAACCTAAGTACGATCGATCTTAAACGCCAGCGAGCTGAAGAGGAACTTCGCACCCTCAATGCAGAACTTGAAGAGCGTGTTAATCAGCGGACGACGGAGTTAACTAGCTCCAATAACGAACTCCAACAACTGCAAAATGAATTCAAAATGCGGCAAGACGCCCTTAACGAGGCTGCAATTGTCAGCGAAACAGATCGAGAAGGCATAATTACTTATGCCAATAACAGGTTTTGTGAAATTTCTGGATACAGCCGGGAAGAACTGATAGGACAAAACCATAATCTGATCAACTCCGGTCATCACTCGCCATCATTTTTTGCAGATATGTGGGCAACTATTTATAGAGGTAAAGTATGGAAAGGGGAAATTAAAAACAAGCGGAAAGACGGATCATTTTATTGGGTAGATTCAACCATTGCCCCCATATTTGATACCGACAGCAAGATTGTGAAATACATTGCTATTCGGGTTGACATCACAGAGTTAAAAGAGGCAGAAGAAAGACTGCAAAAACTGGCAGCCGAACGCCAAACAGAAGCTGATTCTCTCAGCCAGCAGGTGCTAAAGTTACTGAATGAAATTAAAGGAGCAGCCAAGGGAGATCTTACCGTGCGGGCGCAAGTAACTAATGACATCCTGGGTGCTGTAGCCGACTCGTTTAACTTTCTAATTGGTTCCTTACGCAAGGTTGTTAATGGTATTCAAGACCTATCCAGCGAGGTACGTACTGCCACCAGTACCTCGATTACTGACACCAGTCAATTGGCCGATCGAGCGCACGATCAAGCTCAACAAATTGATGGTATGCTGCAACAAATCGAGCGGATGGTGAACTCCATCAAAGATGTTTCAGATGTAGCAAAACGCGCCGAACAGGTAGCAGAACAAGCGCGTCAAACAGCAGAAACAGGTGGAGTTGCTGTAGATCGTACTGTGGAAGGAATCAACGAGTTGCGACAAACGATCGCCCAAACTTCCAAAATGATGAAACGCCTGGGAGAAAGTTCACAACAAATTGGCAAAATTGTCAACTCAATTTCGCAAATTGCCGCTCAAACCAACTTGCTGGCTCTGAATGCTACGATTGAAGCAGCACGAGCTGGGGAACACGGTCAAGGTTTCGCAGTAGTAGCTGATGAAGTGCGTAAGTTGGCAGAACGCTCTGCCTCTGCAACAGAAGAAATTTCCGACATTGTTAGCACTATTAAGGATGAAATCAGTCGGGTAATTACAACTATGGATTCAGGCACGCAAGAGGTGGTGGAAGGCACTCAGTTGGCGGCTGAAGCTAAGACTAATTTGATTGCGATTATTGAAGTTAGCCGAGAGATGAATGGTTTGATTCAAAATATCACCCGTGCTGCTAAAAAGCAGGTGGCTTTTGCCGAACAGATTTCCGGCAGTATGCGACAGGTGAATACTATTTCCACTACCACATCTCAAAAAGCCTTAGAAGTACAGGCTTCTCTGCACGGACTCTCAGTTGCTGTTAATAAACTGCAAGGTTCGGTAGCAAATTTTAGAAGTTAGTCATTGGGCATCAAAGATTTTGAGATTTTGGATTTTGGATTTTGGATTTTGGATTGATTTTGAATTGACTATGCTAAATCTAAAATTTTAAATCTGAAATTTATATCGTTAAATAACTTTTGACAACTAATACATGACAAATGACAAATCCCGCTATATGAACGATGACGATTTTAATGAGCTAATCGGTGTATTTATCGCTGAAACGCAAGAGTTTCTCCAATCTATGGAGGAGAATCTGTTGGCAATGGAAGGCAGCAGTACTGCGGGAGAGCGATCGCAGGCAGTCAAAACTCTTTTTCGAGTAGCTCATTCGATCAAGGGTTCGGCTTCGATATTTGGGTTTGAGAGTCTATCAAAGGCGGCTCATTGTTTGGAAGATAGCTTTGCAATTCTGCGCGATCGCGTGGAACTTTCCCAACTGGAACCGCAAACGGTAACGGCGCTGCTACAAGGAGTCGATCGCCTGAGAATTATTGCCGACATAGTCTGTTTGGGGAAAGGCAACATTAGTGGCGATCGCACAACGCCGATTGATGACTCAGAGATCGCTACTCACTTTGAGGCGATCGCTCAGATCGAAGCCGATCTGGAAGCGAAATATGGCAAAAAAGAACAGCACAACATCACCTCAACTAACAGTCTTGTCAACATTGACTCCATCAAAGCAATTTTCGAGTTCGAGTTACCTTCTGTCTTCAATCAATTAGAAGCAGAACTTTCTCAATCTACTACAGATACCCTGCCTCAAACTTTAGTAGCTATCAACGATATTTATTACCAAATTTCTGGAGTAGCAGGGATATTACAGATCTCCTACCTTGCTGAAATTGCTAATCAATTGAGAGCTTTGATCGATACCCCCGATTTGACGGTGGAGCAATTACAGTCCTCTGGATGGGCTATAGCTCAAAACTTACAAAGAATTCGCACCCAAGTTTTGCAAGGAGAAGCTGTTACCGTACAACCCTTAGTAGGAGAGGGGGAGAGTGGGGGAGTAGGCGTGGGGGAGAGTGGGGGAGTGGAAGAGCGGGGGAGTGGGGGAGTGGGAGAGCGGGAGAGTGGGGGAGTGGGAGAGCGGGAGAGCAACCTTTCTTCTTCTTCCAATCCCCAGTCCCCAATCCCCAATCCCCAGTCCCCAATTCCCCAATCCACCATCCGCGTAGAAGTGGAACGCCTGACAGAATTGATAAATCTGGTGGGGGAGTTGGTGATTAACCGCACAAATTTTCAACTCCAGGAAGCAGAGTTGCGGTCTGAAGCTAAGCGCATCCGCAAGAGTATTTTAGCTTTACATCACTTTGGTAGCGAATTGCGAGAAGAATACGATCGCCTTTCCATTTTAGATTTTCGCAATTTAGATCCCAAATTGCAGACTACTGGAACTAACAAACAACTGCAAAATCCAAAATCCTTTGATGTCTTGGAGATGGATCGATATACAGAATTCCACTCCAAAGCTGTAGAAGTAATTGAAATTACCCAAGCGATCGCTCAATCGGCGGGCTTAATTGACGAATTGGCAGCCAAATTTGAGCGCAGCACCGACCAACTGCGGCGCATCACCGACCAACTTCGCAGTCGCGTCATGCAATTGCGGGTGGTCCCATTCAGTCGTGCTGTCGATCACCTGCCCAGATCTCTGCGGGAATTATCCCGTACTTATCACAAAGATGTGAATCTGCTGTTACTGGGACGGGATACCAAAGTTGATGAAAGCTTGCTTGATGCTTTGCGCGATCCGCTTGTGCATCTGCTACGCAATGCCTTCGATCACGGTATCGAACCGCCTGAAGTTCGTCAAGCAGGGGGCAAACCGGCGACAGGGCAAATCGAAATTGAAGCACGTCACCAAAGCGGACAAACTATTATTACTATTACAGATGACGGTCGGGGTATTGACCCAGAAGTGATTCGATCGCGAGTTGTCTTCATGGGTTTGGTAGCACCCGAACAAGCACCCGACCTCTCTATTGGCGAACTCTACGAATTCCTGTTTTGGCCTGGATTTAGTACGGTCGATAAAGTGACCGACCTTTCCGGGCGAGGGGTGGGGCTTGATGTTGTTCGCAACAATTTGCGGCAGGTACGCGGCACGATCAAAGTTGATTCTCGTCCGGGAAAAGGCACCAGTTTTATTTTGAAGCTGCCGCTGATGCTTTCGATCGCCGATGCCTTGTTGGTGAAGGTAGAGGATAATATTATAGCTGTGCCGCTGGATGCAATTGAGGAAATTATTGACATTCAAGGCGATCGCATCCAGATGGCAGGTAATCAAGCGATGTTGCACTGGGAAGACGAGTTTATTCGACTGGTGCGGTTGCAAGAGTTACTGCACTACAGCGTACCCGTTGCCGCACCCAATGCCTTTCCCTTCACCCAAGACAGCATTCCGGTGATGGTTTTAGCTTCGAGTGAAGGGGTTTTAGCGATCGCAGTCGAACGCATCATCGGTCAACAAGAAATTGTCGTCAAACCGCTGCCTCCACCTCTATCTAAACCGCCCGGTATTGTTGGTTGTACAATTCTCGGTGATGGTCGGGTAGTGACAATTTTAGATGTAGATGATTTAATAGATAAATTTTTAACCCACAACAGCACGAGTATTTCTGTTGATAACAAATCCTCGCTTGGTATACGAACCGATCTGCTGGCACCACCCGCTAGCTTCCAACCGCAAATTTTGATAGTTGATGATTCTTACACCATCCGACAGTTACTATCTCAAACTTTAACTCGCGCTCGATACAGAGTGGCACAAGCAAAGGACGGTCAAGATGCTTTATCTAAATTAGAGCAAGGTCTTGTTTGCGATTTGATGATTGTAGATATCGAAATGCCCCGTATGGATGGATTTGAACTGCTGCAAAGTGTAAAATCTCAGCCCAAACTTGCTTCTATTCCCGTTGCTATGTTAACTTCGCGTTCTGGCTTAAAATATCGTCAAATGGCATCACAATTGGGTGCTGTACAATATTTCACCAAGCCCTATAATGAGGCTCAGTTATTGGAGGCGATCGCTAACTTAATTAAACATTAGTCATTAGTCATTAGTCATTGGTCATTGGTCATTAGTCATTAGTCATTAGTCATTAGTTATTAGTCATTAGTCATTAGTCATTAGTCATTGGTGATTCTCTCCCCCACTCCCCCACTCTCCCACTCTCCCACTCTCCCACTCTTCTCCCCAGTCCCCAGTCCCCAAATTAAATATGAGCCGACGATTTCGCAGTAAACGCTATCTTGCAACTCGCATTCCCATGCGGAAACTGGTTTCCTTTCAACTGGGAAACGAACGATATGCTATTTCTATCGATCGAGTGCAGCACGTTATCAACGAATTTACACCCCACGGTGTTCTTCACAGCGGTCGCAGTTTGGTAGAATATAAAAATGAAATAATTACTCTCATCGATCCGGCTAAGATTTTTATCAGCAGTCACGATGAGCGAGAACGTCAATACTTAATTATTTGTACGCTCAAAGAAGGACAGCGCATCGGTATTTCCATTCCTGAAATACCAACTGTCTTGGAAGTAGCAGAAGACAAATTTGGTGAGATTCCAGAACTTTATCAGCAGAGCAACTTGTCGTCAGCAATTCAAAATATTATCCAAATTACTAATGATAAAATTGTATTTTATCTCGATTTGGAAGAATTGGTTAATCAGCTAGTCATTATTGATTGATAAATTTCAAATTTATTTTTAATTGACAATCTTGTCTTTTTAAATCTAATATAGAATATCGTGTCCCGTTGCATCGTTAGTACATAAGTGATACCGTCAAATTGTCTGTTGTCATCGTTGGTTAAATTTTTACCGCAGATGTAGGCGCTTCGCCTTCCCGTAGGGTAGACAGATGAACGCAGATAAACGCAGATAAGAATAATCACAGGAATTTTTTAGGTAACCGATGCTACCGAACATGATATAAAATCTGATATCGGTCATTAGAAGGATGGGATTTACAATGAATCAAATAGTGCCGCTGTGTCAGAATTTGTCAGAACAGGTGGATAGTCTGCTGCATTTGCTGCATCAGGAAACGTCTTTGCGATCGCAGTATGATATCACACCAATCCAAGCTTCCCTGCGAAAAGCGATTTCCCCGAAATTTGAAATTGTGTTTGCTGGTGCGTTTAGTGCTGGTAAATCAATGCTGATTAACGCATTGCTGGAACGGGAATTGCTTTACAGCGCAGAAGGACACGCTACTGGTACGGAATGTTATATCGAATATGCGGAACTGGACAAAGAACGAGTAGTGCTGACGTTTCTCAGCGAGGCGGAGATTCGGGAACAGGCACTTGCCATCTGCAAAAGACTGGGGTTAGCAGCACCTCCAAATATCTACGATACTGAGGTGATGAACCTGTTGCGCCAGGGGTGCGAAGCAATCATCCAGCAGGAGGGTGGCGAAAGCAAGTCAGAACGTGAGAAACAGGCGAAGGCGCTGATGTTGTTGCTGCAAGGGTATGTGGCGAATTGCGATCGCATTTACGCCGATGCCAATGCCACTTATTCTATGGAACAGTTCGACTTTGCCAATCTCAAGGAAGCTGCCAGTTATGCGCGTCGGGGTAGTAACAGTGCGGTTTTGAAGCGCATCGAGTATTACTGTTATCATCCCTTATTACAAGATGGCAATATTTTGATTGATATGCCGGGGATTGATGCGCCAGTCAAAAAAGATGCCGAACTGACTTATCGCAAAATTGAAGATCCGGAAACTTCAGCAGTTGTGTGCGTTCTTAAACCAGCCTCTGCGGGTGACATGACGACGGAAGAAACGGAACTGCTGGAGAAGATGCGGGGTAATCCGGGAATTCGCGATCGCGTTTTTTACGCCTTCAACCGCATCGACGAAACTTGGTACAACACTCAGTTGCGGCAAAGGTTAGATGACTTAGTTACCTCCCAGTTTCGGGATACGCCGAAGGTATATAAAACAAGCGGGTTACTGGGATTTTACGGCAGCCAAATTAAAGGGACAAGCGGACGCGATCGCTTTGGTTTAGATTCCATCTTTTCTGAAAGCGTCAAAAATAGTAGTATTCGAGAAGAAACGCCGCAGTTCGTCAATGAATTTAATCGCTACTGCGCTAACTCCGGCAAGCTGTCCCCCAGTAAGTTTCGCGTTTCTGTCAATAGTTATGAAACCCCAAACGAGAACTATGTGCGGATTCTAGCTGAATGGGGAACGCCGCTAATTAAGCAACTGATTGAAGATAGCGGCATTGAGGAATTTCGGAACGCCATTACCCATTACCTGACTCACGAAAAACGTCCCGAACTATTTAAGAATTTGGCTGTTGACTTGCAACCTCTGTGCATTAGCCTGAAAAAACATTACCTGTCCCTATACCGAGAATTGGATAGTCAGCCTCGCGAAATTGAATCGATGAAAGCGCAGGAATTGGGGCTTTTAAACCAACAGCTTCAACAAGTTGGTAATGAATTTCGCGAACATATGGCACAAGAGGTTAATCAGGTAGTCACAGATAGCTGCCAAGGTTTTAAAACAGATTTTCACAAACTCCAATCTCGGATGATTCGCCGTTTGGATGAATTGCTGGATAGCTTTTCTGTACGTGCGGCTTACCAACGCGCAACTCTCAGCCATCCCCGCAATGCTACTGCACCTTTATTAGCAGTTTTGGTGGAGGCACTTTATTATCTGGCGAATCAATTAGAAGATATTTTAGTTGAGTCTTGCCAGGAAGTTGTTGCTAACTTTTTTCAGCGATTGACTGAGCGAATTCGCAAGTCGGAATACTACCGCCATTTGTACCGATTGCTGGGTAATGATGGTGGAATTGAGCAACAGTTGAAAGTGCTGGAGAAACAAGTTAGTCAAGCTTTAGTTAATCAGTCGAAAGTGGAGTGCGATCGCTTCGTGCGCGAAAGTCCCCGTTTCTACGACGAAGGTACTTTCTCCATATATCAATTCCGTCAAACATTGCAGCAAACTTCGCAAAGTTACGACTGCGAAAGCATGGTAGAAGCGGAACCGGCGATTCGGCAATTATTGAAACTAGATTTCGAGCCAAAAGTTTCCGATACAATCCGCCGCACCTTCCGCCAAACTATCAATCAAACTATCAATACTCAGTTATTGCCGATGGCAGAAAACCAAGCTGATGAGATTTTGCAGCAATACAATCAGGCGCGTGCGTATCTGGAGCAAACTTTGGAAAAAGAAGCAGAGGAAAAAATCGATCGCAATCGTCGCTTGATGAGCGAAGTTGAGCAAAAAATTGAAGTTTATAATCAGGCTGCTGCTGGCATAAACGCTTGTTTGCAGGCGATGCAATTGTATGAGCATCAGTTACCTGTAATTGGTGAATCTGATGTTATGTCACTTTCTCCTAATTCAGAAGGTTCTGATTTTCCCGATCTAGCTGGTATAGCAGATGTTGGAGAAATGTAGAAAATTTTAACATTTTGCATAGCTATAGTGTTTCCATTTGAGATGTAAAGAATGGTAGGTTGGGTTAGACGCGGTAATTAACTTAATAATGCTCACAGATACGTCTTTTACCGCGTCGTAACCCAACATTCACTATTAAATATGTGTTCGCGACTCATTTTAAAACGCTATAAAGTAAGCCGCCTAACCAACCGAAAATCAATGATGCTGTTGGTAAATTGATGAGATTTTAATTGTACAGAAAGCCACTGACTTCGCTTCAGGCCCGCCTGCGATTCAAATCGCCGAGCCACTGACTTCGCTTCGGGTGTGGGGGACACCAACGATTGATTTGCCAATAGCATCATCAATGATATTGTTGGCAAATTGATGATAGTTTAATTCTACACAAAGCGACTGACTTCGCTTGTGGCCTGCCTGCGATTCAAATCGCAGAGCCACTGACTTCGCTTCGGGCCTGCCTGCGATTCAAATCGCAGGCTAATAGCTAAAGTCCACTTGAGTGGACTGAATACTAATCTTTTAGTCCATTTTAATGGACTTTCGCTATTAGCCAGGGACTTGAGTCCCTGGCGGGTGTGGGCGACACCACCGATTGATTTGCCAACAGGTGTTAAGGGTGAAGTTCTAAAGTATGGTTCTAAGGGTTGGCAAAAAGGCAAACTTAGGATTACTATAGAATTCTGTCCTGATGAGCCTGAAGTTGAAGAAACACCTGGAAGCAATCAGCCAGAAACCAGTCAACCAGAATCGCCTCTCGACGATTTGCGTCGAATGATAAACGAGGATATTTAGAAGTGCAGTTACACAGCTAGGAGATTGAGGTGCAAGATAACTACTATTTACAAGACTGCGGCGATGATGATGTTTTGTCGTTTGGGGATGTCACATTCAAAGTGAGTAAATTCAAGACAGCGGTGAATCAATCATTTAACTCCAGAATGGGATCTCAACTAAGCAGTGAGTTAAATTCTCAAGAAGTAAGGATAAATCATGCCGTATCTCCTAATAATAACTATGATGAATATGCGAAATGGTTTAAAGATGGCATAGATTGTGAAATTCTAAACCTCGGTTCTAAAAGCTGGAAAAAGGGAAAAGTAAAAATTAAAATTAGCCTTGAATTTTATGCAGAGGAACAAGAAACTGAAGAAACAGGTAGTAGCAATCAGCCAGAAATCATTCCACCAGAATCACCCCTCGACGATCTACGTCAGATGCTCAACCAAGATAATCAGCAATAAAATATATGAGCAAAACCCCCCGAATTCCCATCCCACCAGAAGTGAGAAAATATGTATTTGAGCGAGACAAATATCAGTGCCAAAGTTGCGGTAAAACGAAACTTGAAACCGAACTCACGATCGATCATATCATCCCGCTAGCGCGTGGCGGTTCCAACGATATCAGCAATTTGCATACTCTCTGCCGCACCTGCAACCAAAGGAAAACAGATAGTTTAGATCCTCGTTTCAGGCGTCGCTTCAGCACCTGATTCGGGTGGTAAAAAGCAATGAACAATCAAAATCGGCATCATAAAGTTATATCATGTCCGGTTACATCGGCATTGTCTGTAGGAATCATTGGTTAAATTTAACCGCAGATGAAGACAGATGAACGCAGATGAACGCAGATAAGAGCGGGAATTTTTAGGTAACCGATGCTACCGGACACGATATTACATATTGGAATCTCCAGCCGAGGTCAATTCCTAGAAAGTTCATGGTAAAAGTCACCACTCAGAAAAGGGTAGGTTATTCACCTACCCTATGTTATTAGTCAGTTGTCATTCTCTCTTCCTTCTTCCCTTCTTCCCCTAGCCCGTTCTTCGTTATGTCAACTGCTTCATCCAAACATCGACATCAACTGCTAACTTTTTACCCAAACGCAACAGGGGACGAATTTGAGTTAATTCCCAACGACAGATTCCCTCGTTTTCAGGCTTCCAAGTTACATCAACCAGTATGCACTGGGGCACGATGTACTTGTGGAGGCAGCTGCAAAATACTTCCTGTACTCGATCGAGAGATAAGCCAAGATTTAGCCGATCGCTTACCGAGATCGTGCGTTCTATGCGTTGGATATCCGTTGCCAAAGTAGTTGGGTTACCGTCGTAGAGGAGATGCCAGAGAGCTTTCAAAATCAACCGTTCCAACGTTTGCTTCCCTTCGCGGATATTCAACTGAGAGCGCATATTTTTGGCTTCTGTGGCGATCGCTTCCAATTCGGCCAATTGGCTCAAACCCAGATGGGCAGGCCCATCTGCCAAATCGGTCAATTCATGTTCCAACTCCCGCAGCGCGATCGTCGCACGATTACTCAGCGCAATCTCTGCTGCAACCTGCAACTCTTGAGGTACGGGCAATTCATCCCGGTGGAAGGCCATCAACACGCTGTAATTATCCCGGTAAACCTGGGTATAAAGTTGATCCAGCCGCGTCAGTGTTTCCTTACTCAACAGCTTCATAATCCGCTGTCTTTCTTCAGCAAACAAGTTCTGCAAACTGTAAATCGAAGACGTTCCCGAAGCGTAAGTTTCATCCCCAAACATTCTGCTCATCGCCAATATCGTTTGTGCTGCACTAGCTTGTTCTAGCGCGTCAAACAACTGCTCTTTCATCTGGGTATACGCACAACTACTGGAGAAGGGTTGAATGCAGCAGTGGAAATCCCAACCGCCCAGATGCAGAACCGCAAATACCAAATGCACGCTTTCCCAGGTAATTTCCGATACCATCCGCACTTGCCCCACCGCCAGAGTCAGTGTCCCCATGCGTTGCAACTGGTAGTCGAGGCGATGTGCGGTGTAGCAATAAACGCGAGTTTCCTGGGGATAATTGGCGAACAGGGAAGTGATGGCGTAGTGCGCGGCTACTTGTTTGAAGCTAACTTGAGCAGATACCACCAGCTGTCGATAGACTTCAGCACCATTTTTGAACTCATGGATGTTACTCGGAGCCAGGGTAAGGTGGAGGAGAAACTCTTTTTCCAACTGCATTCCAGCTACTTCTCCTGCCAATTCCAAGGCGCGGGCGGCATAGCGGAGAATCTGCACTCCTTCCGGACGGGATAGTTCTTCAAAAAACCAGCCGCAACTGGTATACATCAGCAGGGCGTGGCGCTGCATTTCCAGCAAGCGTAGGGCGTCTATTTGTTCTACTGGTGTAAGTTGGTGGGCGCGGTGGCGAGTGAGGAATCGTTCTATGTTGGCTGGAGTGCGATCGCGAATTACATCTATGTATTCATCACGCGCCACCCAGGGATCGAGGAAAAACTTCGGCCCAGTCTCTTCATAAACCTCGATTAAGCGATCGCGCAACCAATCCAGTGCATCCCGCAGCGGACGCCGCCATTTCTGATGCCAGCCGCCCCCACCACCGCAACCGCAATCATCCTGCCACCGATTTACCCCGTGAGAGCAACTCCAAGCTGTCACTGGCTTGAGTTCCACTTCCCAAGTAGGGGGATTGAGGCTGAGGTAATGAGCAAAGTTCGTCACCTTCCAGCCGTTACGGGGAAACTGTTCTGTAAAAGCATAGGCGAGGCACTTTTCCGTACCTCCCTTGTGGTGACCGAAAGTTTCTCCATCGGTGGCGACGGCGATCAGCTGGGCCTGTCGGCGATCGCCACCGATGGCTGTGCCAATCCGCCCCGATAAGTTATGGGAACTGTTGAGCAGATCGTCGAAGCCCATATCCCGCGATATCGGACCATCGTAGAAAAAGATATCTATATATTTTTCGGTGCCTGGTAGGAAACAGCGATAGGGACGCCTGGGATCGATCTGAGCGCCACCCACTTCAATCCAGTCACCCCCCCTTTCATCCCCCCCGTCTACGGGGGGGACAGAGGGGGGGTAAGCGGGTATGGGACGACAGCGCTGGGCTTGGGAGGGAGCCAGAACGATGAAGCGAATATCTTCGGCAATCAGGGTTTCTAGGGTTACATAGTCTACAGCGGCTTCTGCTAGCCACATTCCTTCGGGATCGCGACCGAAGCGGGAGCGGAAATCTTCTTTGCCCCAGCGAATTTGGGTGTATTTGTCTCGCTCATTGGCGAGTGGCATGATGATGTGGTTGTACACTTGCGCTACAGCATTTCCGTGACCGTTCAGGCGATCGCAACTCTTGCGGTCTGCCTCTAGAATCCGCTGATAAACCTCGACATCGTAGCGTTCCAGCCACGACATCAGCGTCGGGCCGATATTAAAGCTCATGTACTCGTAGTTATTGACGATCCCCACGAGTTCGCCGCCATCGTTTAACACCCTTGCAAAAGCATTGGGGCGATAGCACTCGTGGTGAATTCGCTCGTTCCAATTATGAAAAGGAGCCGCGCTAGGCTGACGCTCGATCGCATCTAGGTAAGGGTTTTCACGTGGAGGTTGGTAGAAATGGCCGTGGATAGTGACGAAAACGCCTGTAGTCTGCTGTCGATCGCTCTGAGCTTGTTCTGGAGGTGCTAGAGGCGCAAGGCTGACCGATTCTACGTCCTCAACAAAAACTGACATATTTTTTTAGGGGCTAGGGGAAGAGAGGGGAAGAGTGGAAGAGTGGAAGAGTGGAAGAGTGGAAGAGTGGGAGAGTGGGAGAGTGGGGGAGCAGAGGAGCAGAGGAGCAGAGGAGAAATTTTCTTGACAACTGACAACTGACAACTGACAACTGACAACTGACCACTGACCACTGACCACTGACCACTGACCACTGACCACTGACTAAATGCTTGCTATCAAGGGTAAAAGCATCTACCAAGCGGGGGGTTTACTTGCAGCTTTTTTGATTTAACTGCAAAATCTAGGGCGCTGGGACGACGATTTAACGTAAGTTAACGAAACTTGAGCGATCGCAGCGATAGTTACAACTAAAAATTAAACAAATGAAATATTATGTAACTCATCCCTCCCAAGTAGGAAGCAGAGAAATGCCAGAAGAGAAAAATACACTATTTTTCCTACCCTGCACAACCTAAGCAAGCGAGTATTCTAGAGTCTGACTATCACGAAGCACCGTCAGGGAATTGTGAAATTTCAACCTCCCAGCGGAACCGATCGCAAAAAACACCGTTAATTTGATGCTGACCAAAGACAATATCTTCTTAGCCTTATTGGTGTTCATCCCGATTTCCCTTGCTGCACACTTCCTGCATTGGGGATCGCTGACCATCTTCATCACATCGGCACTAGCCATAGTACCCCTTGCAGCCTGGATGGGTACAGCAACCGAAGAAGTCGCTGTCGTCATTGGCCCATCCCTGGGGGGACTCCTAAATGCCACCTTTGGCAACGCCACGGAATTGATTATCGGTATTGTCGCCCTCAATGCTGGATTGATCGATGTGGTCAAAGCCAGTATTACAGGTTCGATTATCGGCAACTTACTCCTGGTGATGGGACTTTCCATGCTGTTGGGAGGTCTGCGCTACAAGGAACAAGAATTTCAGCCGATTGTCGCCCGCGTTAATGCTTCGGCGATGAATTTGGCTGTAATCGCCATGTTGCTACCCACGGCGGTAAACTACACCTCTAGCGGGATTGATGAAGGCGCAATTCAAAGCCTTTCTGACTGGGTTGCGATCGTGTTAATCCTGGTCTACGGGCTGACGCTGCTGTTTTCTATGAAAACTCACGCCTATCTCTACGATGCGGGCTTGGCGGACATGGACCCTCAAGAGTTAGCAGAAGCGAATCTCGCCCCCGATGAACCACCGCAACACAAAGTGAATCTCAAGCTGTGGGCGGGAGTACTATTAGCCTGCACTCTGGCGGTAGCGGTGGAGTCGGAACTGCTAGTTGGCACCCTGGAAGAAGCGACATCCCGTCTAGGGCTAACAACTTTGTTTACCGGGGTGATCCTCGTCCCTATCATTGGCAATGCTGCTGAACACACCACCGCTGTTACTGTGGCAATGAAAAATAAGATGGATCTTTCGGTTTCGGTGGCCCTGGGTTCAAGCCTCCAAATTGCTTTGTTTGTTGCTCCTTTTTTAGTTCTGACTGGCTGGGTGCTGCACAAACCAATGGATTTGGATTTCAATCCGTTTGAATTGGTGGCGGTAGTTGTGGCGGTGTTGATTGCTAATTCGATTAGTTCCGATGGGCGATCGAATTGGCTGGAAGGCACACTGCTGTTAGCGGCTTATACGGTTTTGGGGCTGGCATTCTACTTCCATCCGGTCATCGAAGGGATCGGGTGAAATTACCCGACTTGGGTACTGCGGGAGTGCGTCAAGCCAGATTAGTTTGGCATTGTTGAAAGAGAAAAGGGCTGTTTTTTTTAGTCCTATTCCATAATCAAACGTGAAAAAACAGCGATCGCCTGAAATATTTCGTGCGATCGCTTTTTTTGTTTGATTGTTTTCTATAGCAACCGCTTCAGGAATTACTAATGTCTTAACCGCCCTGGCGGTTGCTATAGCAACCTTTTTCTTGAAGCCCGCGCTACCCTCTTTTTCTTTAAGCCCGCGCAGGCGGGCTTTGTTTGTGTAGCCGCGACTTTAGTCGTCGGGTCAAAAAGGGGTTTTGCTTGCTAAGTTAGTAACTCAATAGAAAAATTATTGCCAAAGTCAGAGCGAGTTACAAACTCTTTGGCAATCTGTTCTATGGTAGCGCGATCGCAACCTTCCGAAACTTGCAAATCCAAAACAATTTTACTCCTATTTTGTTCTCTTCTAATACCAGGCCAAGGTCTGACCGACGCATTCAGTTGCTGTTCCAAATAGATAACCAAACCGATCGCATTTCCCTCCAGCCAACCGGCGCAGCTTTCCAAACTTTCATTATCTTCACTTTTGGCGGTGACAAATAACAATAATTCTGATTCTTTTTGGAGATCTATCGACTCAAACAAAGTTTTCCAACCCAGATCACCAGCTAACACTTGTTCAGCTATCTTTGCAGCGCGAACAAATTCATTTTGCAATATTTGTGCGGTGGAACGGCAAACATTCCGCGCACTATTTTGACACGGTTCAATTGGCGTTACTACTGGTAGCCAATCGCGGGGTAAACGCGGACGATACAGTTTGCCAGCTTCCGTCAGAGATACAGGCTGAGTCCAATCGTGTTGGACTAAAGTTTGGAAGAAATCAACTAGCAATGTTTCAGTTTGAATATTCGCAATATCCAGCGGGTACTTTGTGCAACTCCAACCTGCCAGCAATGCCCAAGAAAAATTGCCCAGAAAACCCCAAGCATTACCGTGAATTTGACGTGCTTTTGCCCAAGCACGCACCGCACGCAATAGCTCTTTAAAAGATACTAACGGGACTCGCTTTTGTACTGCTTCTGCAATTACATCCGCTGCCAAACAACCCAAAACAGCTTGCCAACTGACAGGATCGAAAAATTCTCGATCGCTCTCTTTTATCCGTACAACCTTACTTGGTTCGGCAGTTGTGCGTGCATAAAGCAGATCTACCGCTAACCCTTCAATTCGCATTTTCAACACTGGCATCCGCGCATCTTCAACTAAGCTAGATCGATCGCACAATCCCACCAATTTATGTTGCACGCTTTCTAAAAATGCCTGACCGGATAAATGAGCGGGAATTAAACAAACAATATCTAAATCACTTTGCGGACTTTGCACCCCCAAACGCGCCGAACCGAGTAGATGCAGCGATGGTTGAAAACCCAAACATTCCGCACAAGCTTGCGCGGGAATATCTCCGTTTGGTTGCCATTTTAAGAAAGGTTTTTCCCAGATTTTATCCTCTGATGTACGCTCTCTATATCCGATAATAAACGCACTGTTATTTAGGCGTGCATCCCATAAAATCCGGTCATAGACCTCGCGACTGGTTGCCATTTTTTTCTTATCTGACTTAGACATATCTGCCTCAATTACGGACTTACAACCCAATCCACAACATGAGCTTCCGTGATGTCGGGAATATCCAGGCGATCGCACATTCTCTCCATTACTTTTTCCGGCACTTTAGCATCGCGAGAATTATTGCGCTCTAATAATTCTTCCCAAGGAACTTCCAGATAAACAATCCGAATTCTTCCCCCATAAGCAGAAAAAATATTAACCAAAGAAGAACGCAATTGCCGAGAAATATTTGTCGCATTCCAGACAAAAGATTCACCAGTTCTCATGTATTCCTTAGCAATTCCTCTAGCCTTTTCCCCTACAGCAGATTGATTATGTTCAGGCGAAACTTTCATACTTTTTCGCAATTCATCCAAAGAAATTACCGTCCAATCTGGCAAATGTTCGCTAATCCAATGGTTTTTACCAGATGCGGGTAATCCTGACATCAGAACCACTTCAAAACGAGTATCGTCAAAGGCGGTATAATTTGGATTACCATTTTCCTTTTGGAAATAGACAAAACGACTGTGATTGGAAGCAAAAGGTCTGGGATGCTCAAAACAGTCATTTTCCTGACAAAATTCTCGAAAAAAGTCTATCCGTTCTAAAAGTTGTTCTCGGTCATCGCTATGGCGACCCCTCACATCAGCTTCTGCCAATAACGCTAACAAGTCGCACCGGATTATTTGACTGGCTTTTATGACAGAAGCTTGCGGGTTTTCTTTATCCCAAAACCACAAAGGCAGACTGCCATATTGCACTAAATTCACAACTGCTTCCCTTCGCTGAAACGGCACGTTCATTGAATAGAGAATTTGCCGTGTCATCTTTGCTCCCTGGCGAACGTGACCTTTTGATGAAATGCTACCATCGGCTTCTATTTTAGTAGCAGCAGGTTTTGCTACATCGTGCAATAAAGCAGCAGCAAATAGAATCGCTCGCTAGCTGGTAACTCTCGCCAAGCTGGTAAAGATATTAGCGCCTCGCACACTAAACGAGTGTGGGTGAGAACGTCGCCTTCCGCATGATAGCGAGGGTCTTGCGGACAATTTTCAGTAGTAAAGATAAATGGGTTTGAGCGGCTTTGTATTACATTATAATACAAACAATACAAAACCGTCAAGGAGGATATCAAAGATAAAATCACCCCAATGGGGTACTGTGGAGTCGTGGCAGTCGGCACTGTTAGCCCCAAAACCTGGCTAGCTTGAGGCAAATTTATCTTTAAGTGGCCTGTTGCGGGACGCAACTATGTCTGTAGAGCGTTGAATTTAAAGGGCCGATCGCACTAACTTAGCACTAACCCATTGTGGCGGATTGCTTCTTTAGTTAGCATCGTCACAGGCTTATAGTCTGAAGTAATCTACCGCCGTGAGTTATTGTTTAAATTGGGATTGCCCAAAACCCGCCGATCCGTTGAATCTTCCCAATCGCATTTGTCGCAACTGCGGTTGGGATATATTATTGCAAGGGCGCTACCGGGTCATGCGTCAGCTAGGGAAAGGTGGCTTTAGCAAAACCTTTGAAGTGCTGGATGGAGAAACCTCGAAAGTTTTAAAAGTACTGTCCAGCAACCATCCCAAGGCAGTTTCCCTGTTTCAGCAAGAAGCGCAGGTGTTGAGTCGGCTAAACCATCCCGGCATTCCCAGGATCGATCGCGAAGCATATTTTACCATTTTGCCCAGAAACAGTCAACAACCGCTGCACTGTCTGGTGATGGAGAAAATTGATGGCTGCAATTTAGAAGAATGGCTCATAGCAAGGAACTATCAGCCTATCTCCTCTTATGAAGCAGTTGACTGGTTAAAACAGTTGGCAACAATTTTGGAGCAAGTACATCAGCAAGAGTATTTCCACCGAGATATTAAGCCCTCTAACATCATGCTGCAATCGAATGGGCAACTGGTGTTAATTGACTTTGGCACAGCTAGAGAAATTTCGGGCACTTATTTAGCGAAAGTCGGTGGCGGACAAAATGTGACGGGAATTATATCTGCAGGCTACACGCCAATAGAGCAAGCTAATGGTAAAGCAGTGCCTCAATCTGATTTTTTTGCTTTAGGGCGCACCATTGTTTATTTACTCACAGGTAAGTCTCCTAATGAGTTTTCTCTAGACCCCCACACTGGTGAATTGTTGTGGCGAAATACTGCCCAGAAGGTATCAAAACCTGTAGCCGATTTTATCGATTACTTGATGGCTCCGTTTCCAGGAAATCGCCCTTCAAGTACGCGATTAATTTTACAGCATTTAGCAGAAATTGAGCGCAATTTGTTTGTAAATCACCTACATGGGCAATTATTTCCATATAACAATGCTGGTCAGGTAGGCAATACCTACCTGACAAATTACCTGACAATACCTTTGGCAAAGATGAGGAAGTCTAAAAACAAAAAGCTTCCTAAGTTTGCTAGTGAATTTTTGGCAGTTAATGCGACTCTACTACTGGGATTTACAGGGACTCAAATTTATGATTATTTAAATACTGGCCTAGAGTTGCCGAGTTACCAAGGTCGGCAAAAACAGGCAGAAGAATCGCACTCAGCGATTGCAGCAGAAAATTATATTAATCCGTTGCTGGTTACATCAACTGCAAAGAGTAACGCTGATAATAAGCTTGTAGGAATGGGACAAATCCGTCCTAGTAACACCTTGTTGGGGCATTTGGGCAGGGTAAATGCGATCGCCTTTAGTCCTGATGGAGAGATTCTCGCCAGCGGTGGTGGCGACAAGACAATCAAGCTGTGGGCTCTGAAAACTGGTAAACAAATTATAACTTTGTCGGGTCATTTAAGCGGAGTAAATGCGATCGCTTTTAGTCCCGATGGTAAAATTTTAGCTAGTGCCAGTACAGATAATACTGTTAAATTGTGGGACACCAGTACAGGTATGCCGCTGCATACCCTCATCGGTCATTCGGGTTGGGTATCTTCCGTTGCATTCAGTCCCGATGGGCAAACTATTGCTAGCAGCAGTTACGACAATACGATCAAACTTTGGGATACCAATACAGGCGAGTTGCGGCAAACACTAATAGGACATTCTTCATGGGTATTTGCTGTCGCATTTAGTCCCGATGGACAGACAATTGCTAGTGGCAGTTTTGACAATACCATTAAATTGTGGAACGCTATTACTGGGGAGAAAAAGCAGAGTTTAACCGGGCAATCTTTGCGGGTGCGATCGCTTGCTTTCAGTCCTGATGGACAAATACTCGCCAGCGGTACGGGAGAAGGTACGATCGAACTGTGGGACTTGATTGGCGATCGCATCCAAAATACTCTTCACGGACATTCCGATGCGGTGAGTGCGATCGCATTTAGTCCCGATGGACAGACAATTGCTAGCAGCGGTGACTCAACTATCAAAATTTGGGACGCCACCACTGGTGTATTGCTGGATACTCTCACCGGACATTTAGACACAGTTGATGCTGTAGCCTTTAGTCCGCGATCGCAATTTCTCGCCAGCGGTAGCAATGATAATACAATCAAAATTTGGCCGATCGAGGGGACTGGGGACTAGAGCCCATTTTTACCGGAAACCCTTCTTCACCCAATCCCGGAACGATCGAAACACCGTCGTATCGTCTACCATCTCTGCCTCTCGGAGGAACTGCATAAACTCTGGCAGTGCTAAAAATGGAAAAGTCAGCCTTTGCGTTGGCTTTCCATCTTCTCCTTCTCCGAGTAGGTAAACTTTGACTGTGATGCCATCGTAGCACCAGACTTCCCGAATACCCAAAGCCGCATAGATTGATATCCGATTCAGCGAACTGGTGCTAATATCGATCTCGATCGCCAAATCCGGGGGAGGGTCGCAGGTCAAGTCAATTTTTTGCTTACCGACTACAGCAGACGCATTTTGGATGTAGAAACATTCGTCAGGTTCCAACCCTCTTTCCAAATCCTGACGCTTAAAAGTCATAGAACCTGCATTAATTAGGGGAATATTTCGCTCCTCAGCTAGAATATTAATAAAACGTCCGATTAATGTTTTGTAGCGCTGATGCCTATAGGAAGGACTAATTAGTTCTAGATTGCCGCGATCGTAGGTAACGCGAACGGGACGATTTTGTAATACTTTTAGTATAGTTTCATAAGCATCCCAACTGATGTCTGTAAGGATAAATTTTTGTTTGGGTTGAATTAGATCGAGATCCATAATAAATGCTCAATTTTATGAAGTTCATAATAAATATTGTCTCACCCAAACGCTTCATAATCGCTCTTATGCGTTTGCACTACATCAAACATACAAACTCGCCACATATTCCCCATAACCGTTATAAGGAAGCGTAATGCGTTTTTCCCAAGAGAATTTCTGCCCCTTACCGACAAATTTTTCTGTAGCTTGCGACCAACGAGGATGAGGCTTAGTCGGATTGACATTTGCCACAAAATCATATTCGTTCGGCACAAGTGTATTCCAAAAAGTTGCTGGCTGATTTTCCACAAACTCAATTTTTACTATCGACTTCGCACCCTTAAAACCATACTTCCACGGTATTACTTCTCTAATCGGCGCACCGTGTTGTTTTGGCAAGGAATGACCGTAAACTCCTACTGCAAAAAATGCCAACTCGTTCGCCATTTCCTCTAAGCGCAGACCTTCTGTGTAGGGCCAAGGCAATTTTCTCCCCAATGTCCAAAAAGGGCCGATCGTAATTTTAGGATTGTAATAGGAGGTAAAGCGGACAAATTTAGCTTTAGAAGTAGGCTCAACAGCCGCAATTAATTCGCGCATGGGAAATCCAATCCACGGAATCGCCATCGACCATGCTTCAACGCAGCGAAAGCGATAAATCCGTTCCTCCAAAGGAAACTTTTTCTGCAAATCGTCTAAATCATAAGTGCGGGGATTTTTCACCAGACCAGTTACTTCGACTTTCCAATCTTCAGTTGGCAAAGCTTGGGCTGCTTGCCAAATCGATTTACCGCTACCAAATTCATAATAATTATTGTATCTGCCAGCGAGAGTTTCTTCAGTAATTGGACGGTCAACTTCTGCAAATAATGGATTGCGTTTAACTGAAGTTAATTTAGTCCGCTCCAAACTTGTTGACAACGTGACTTTTGATTCCTCAGACTGCTGACATCCGAGTATTGGCATGATACTTGCCCCCAGTGTCGCTCCCATCAGCGTTTTGAGAAAGCGACGCCGATTGAAAAAAACAGCTTCTGGCGTTACTTCCCGTTCGGGAATTTCCCATGATTTAGGCACGCGAATTATTGTCATTGCAAATAAACTCCTAATCGATAATGGGTACGTTGTTGCGCTTTAGCGCTCTTGGAGCGCTAAAGCGCAACAACGTACCTACTGCTACCAGCCTTAATGATATAACTAGCAACTTACGTTAATAGGGTTTAGAAGCAGAAATCTTCATCTTTTGAGTAATGTCTGAAACCGATCGTTGCCCCGAATTCGGTCAAAATACGAGCTAGTTGCGGCTAGGATGAGGTATTTGTCTGGATTTAGCTCGATCGCCTGTTGCAAGCTTTCAATAGCCTGATTGACCTTAATTAAGATTCCACAACAACAAGCTTTACAGTACCAAAGCTCAGCTTTGTGAGGATTAATTTCTATAGCTTTATTGTAGCTGGCGATCGCTTCCCGATATCGACCATTAGCTAGCAGCGCATCACCTCGGCGATACCAAGCCCAATAATCCTTCGGTCTTAGCCTCAGCGCCTTGTTATAATAAGCGATCGCTTCCTTATAACGACCCATCAAACGCAATGTATCGCCCCGCCAATACCACACCCAGTAGTCGTTCGGTCTCAAATTCAAGGCTTGGTCGTAACTGGCGATCGCATCTTCGTAACGCCGTGACTCCCGTAGCGTATGACCGCGATTATACCACGCCCAGTAATCCTCCGGTCTTAACTTTAACGCTTCGTCATAACTGGCTAGAGCCTCTTCATAACGTTCCACTTTATACAGCGCATGACCCCGCCAGTACCAAGTCCAGTAATCCAGCGGGTTCAAGTTCAGCGCTCGATCGTAGCTGGCGATCGCATCTTCGTAAAGGCCCATATCGTCCAGAGCATTTCCCCGCTGATACCAAGCTCGGCAGTCATCCGATTTGCATTCTATAGCTCGATCGTAACTAGCGATCGCATCCTTGTAGCGCCTCCCCGCACGCAACGCATTCCCCCGCCTATACCACGAGCTGTAGTCATCCGGACGGCACTCTAGCGCTTTATTATGGCTACCGTTCACTTGGTCAAAGGGGATGAGGCGATTCATACTAACCTGTAAGCATTAAGTCTATCTGAGAGTAGTATATAAAAGTTTTAAACCTGATAGGGAAATAACCCTATCAGGTTTATCCCAGCAAAATAGCACTAAGGCAATACACTTTCCTGGCGGGGTATATTTTAAAGACACTCTAGGCCAATTGCGAAAACTTTTAATGTTCCTCTGGGGGATTGGTGGTTATCAAACCTTGACTTTTGACTGTAATTCGCACATCCCTTCATCTGTGCCTGCTGGTAATACCAAATCCGGGTTTGTTACCCCATGAGAATTTTTGGCCTAAACATTGTAGAGACGTTTCATGAAACGTCTCTACAGCCTAGAGACATAAAGGGGGTAATCGTTGCGGATTTGGTATAACCTCACAGAAGTGTTGCCCACCCTACATTAGATTCGCCAACAGTATCCTCAAATGCAGATGCGCGTCATTTTTACCCCTATCTCTGTAATTTGTAGTAAAATGCAGTAATCTGAAATATAGCCTTTAAAATCAACGAATCAAACCACGTTTTTATGATTTTCCGGCAACTGGCTGCATTCCTATTCGCTCTTATTCTCTGCTGTTCTGCCTTACCAGCGCAAGCACTAGACTATCCTCCTCCGCCATCTTTTACCAGTGCAGGATTGAGAGGAGAAGATTTCTCCGGTCAAACTCTGCGGGTAGCTGAATTTTCCAGCGCCAACTTGGAACATACGAACTTTGCCAATGCTGACTTACGAGGAGCCATTTTTAGCACCTCTATCATGACTGGCGCAAATTTGCACGGAGCAGATTTGACTAACGCAATGGTGGATCAAGCCATCCTTACCGATGTCGATTTAAGCGATGCCGTTTTAGTCCAGGCAATTTTACTGCGCTCTATTATTAATGGTGTTAATATTACTGGTGCAGACTTCACCGATGCCCTACTAGATGGAGCGCAAATTAGACAATTATGCCAACAAGCAAGCGGTGTAAATTCTAAAACAGGCGTGGTGACTCGCGATTCTCTCGGTTGCAGGTAATTCCCAGACTTAGTGCAACTCCAATCTGTCTGCTTGACTTGGATGAATCGCCACTGAATTAGCAGGATAAGGCCCATCAAATGGGATTTGATGGTAAGGTTGTATAGGGCTAACTATCCGGTAACCTAAGTTGGCGAGAAATTCGTATATGCTTCTAATGTTATGAGGAGTATACTTAAAGAAAATTGGCAGCGTTTCAAAATAAACTAGCGGATGATACTTCTCCAGTACTGCCTTACCGCCCACTAAGACATCATATTCCATGCCTTCAACATCGATTTTGATTGCATCTATTTTGTCTATGTTTTCCAGTAATACCCACTCATCTAGAGAAATTACATCTACCGGAATGCCAGAAATTCCCTGTAAAGCTCCATTTCCTCTATATTCTTGGTCTTCGTGATAAAAAAGTTGGCCTTTGGCTAATCCTAATCCCAACGGTACAACTTTTACTATATTTTTCAGTTGAGGATTTAACTCGATGTTGGCTTGCAGACGAGGACGGATAGTTGGCGCTGGTTCAAAAGCGTAGATTTTACCATTATTTATTAAACTGGCAGCTACTAAGGTGAGCGTACCGCAATTTGCGCCAATATCCAAAAATACATCATCTGCACGGATAGCCTTGCGTAAAAAGTTTGTTGTGACAACATCGTACACGCCGCCCAGCCAAACAGAGGCTTCGATTGGATATGTTGTATCAACCTTAAATTTATATTGACCGGAATACTTATTGACAAGATAGGTTTGTTTTTTGGGTAGTAGGGCGACGAATTTCCCACCTCCTTTACCCGTTAAAGCAGAAATCGATCTTACGATTAGGCGTAAAATAAAGCTAAATATAATAATCCAAATTTGTTTCATAATGAGAAATAAGCGATTAAGTCCTGGTAATGACCAGTGACCGATGACCGATGACCGATGACGAATGACAATTATCAATGAACAATATTAAGCGAGTTGGGGTGATTGGGGGAGGACAGCTAGCTTGGATGATGGTGGGTGCAGCAAAGGCGTTGGGAGTTGAGTTAGGGATTCAAACGCCCCATCCCACCGATCCAGCTGTGGCATTTGCAGCCTTCACCATTTTTGCACCAGTGGATGATTCTGCGGCTACAGCTGAGCTAGCAACTCGCTGCGATGCGATCGCATTTGAGAATGAGTTTATCAACCTGGCAGCTTTAATGCCGCTACAAGAGCAAGGCGTTTTGTTTCGTCCAAGGCTAGAAGCGTTAGCACCCCTACTGGATAAATACGACCAACGCTGCTATTTAAGGGATTTGGGTTTACCAGTACCGAAATTTGTCGCCCTTGAGGAGAGGGGGGGAGTGGGAGCAGAGGAGCAGAGGAGCAGAGGAGCAGAGGAGCAGAGGAGCAGAGGGGCAGAGGAGAATATGCAATGCCCTGGGCCCCAATCTCCCATTCCATTTCCGGTGGTGCTGAAGGTGCGACGTCACGGCTACGATGGTCAGGGAACTTTCATCATCAAAGACCGGGAAGCCCTGGAAACGACTTTGCAGCGACTCGGACATACCCCCGTATTGCTAGAAGAATTTATCCCCTTTGAACGGGAACTGGCGGTAATTGCAGCTCGTTCTAGTGGTGGAGAGATGGCGATTTATCCTGTCGTAGAAACCCAGCAGGAAGAACAGGTTTGTCGGCGGGTGCTGGTGCCAGCAGAACTCGACCCAGCAGTAACCGGACAGATTGAGGCGATCGCGCATACCCTACTCAATAGCCTACAAGCCGTCGGAGTATTTGGCATCGAACTATTTCTGACCACTGCTGGCAAAGTATTGGTCAATGAAATCGCACCCCGCACCCACAACTCCGGACACTTCACCCTTGATGCCTGCTATACCTCCCAATTTGAGCAACATCTGCGAGCCGTCTGCGACCTACCCTTGGGCAATCCTGCCCTAAAGTGCAGTGCAGCAGTCATGGTAAATCTCTTGGGTTACGAATATTCCCACAACGATTACCTCGCCAAACGGCAACAGCTAGCCCAATTGCCCAACTCTCACGTCCACTGGTACGGTAAAAGCGAATCCCGCCCCGGTCGCAAACTTGGCCACGTTACCGTTCTTTTGGATGGGGCAACCAAGTCTGAGTTACAAGCCGTGGCGCAAACACTTGAATCCATCTGGTACGGTTCTCGATTTGTACGCTAGAATATGAAACAGGTTGTTCTGCGGCGTTGGTGACTGCCAATAATGTTTTTTGACTATGCCTTTTCTAAAGGGAACCAAAAGGTTTGAGCAGCAGTAGACCGGGCTTGTACCCGGAAACTTTTAAGCTATAGCCTAGAGTGCCCACCTGGATTTTTCCAGGTCAAAAACTGAGGTAAGACGGCGTTGCGGAATATCTGTTAAGACTAAAATACCTCTGTCTGCTTGACAGGGGTATTTTTGTATGCAAAAGTCACTCATTCAAAAGTGAAATTCCAATGCAAGTTGAACAAGAAGCGCTAACATAATTGAAAACGAGTGGGATGCGGGTTTGAGATTAAGCGTTTTGTCTCAACTGCCGAAGGTATCAGAGTTCCCAGCTGATGTATTCAGGCTAGAGAATGGATTGACTGTTATCCATCAGTACATACCGGCTACTCCGGTAGCAGTGGTGGATGTCTGGGTGCGGGCGGGTGCTATACGAGAACCGAATAATTGGTCTGGTATGGCCCACTTTTTGGAACACATGATCTTCAAAGGCACCGACCAAGTGCTTCCAGGCGTGTTTGACCAAATGGTGGAAAACTGGGGAGGTGTGACGAATGCGGCCACAAGCCACGATTATGCTCACTTCTTCATCACTACAGCGGTGCCGTATTTGGCAGATACTTTGCCATACTTGGCGGAACTGCTATTGAATGCCTCGATTCCAGCAGATGAATTTAGCCGGGAACGGGATGTGGTGCTAGAGGAAATTCGCCAAGCGCAGGACAATCCCGATTGGTTGGGTTTCCAAGCGCTGATGGAGAGCGTTTATGAGTGCCACCCTTATAGCCGTCCGGTGCTGGGTACGGAGATGCACTTGTTAAAGCACTCGCCGGAGGAGATGCGATCGTTTCACTCTTGCCATTACCAACCAGAAAATATGACTGTGGTAATTGTGGGGGGAGTAGACCGGGAATCAGCCCTGGATATGGTGGAGCAGTCATTTCAGCAGTTTAAAGCTCCGTCTGTTTGGAACCAATTGGTGCCAAAAAAAATCGTTAAACCGCTCACAGAAATTCGCCGCCAGGAACTTTGTTTGCCCCGGCTAGAGCAAGCTCGTTTGATGATGGCTTGGGCGGGGCCTGGGGTGGAAGAACTAGGCAGCGCCTACGGGTTGGACTTGCTCTCGGCGCTGTTGGGAGATGGGCGCTGTTCTCGATTGGTGAAGCAATTGCGGGAAGAAGAACAATTGGTAAGTAATGTTAGTAGCAGTTTCTCTCTACAGCAGGAGTCGAGTTTATTTACGATTAGTGCTTGGTTGGAACCACAACATTTGCAGCTAGTGGAGGGGCTGATTTGCTCTAGGCTCGCCGAGCTGCACTCGTCACCGATGTCAGAGGCAGAACTGAAGCGTAGCAAACGTCTGCTGTGTAATGATTATGCGTTTTCTACAGAATCGCCGGGGCAGTTGGCGGGACTGTATGGCTACTACAATACGATCGCTGAGGCGGAAATAGCGGTCACCTATCCGCAGCAGATTCAAGCATTCGGGGCCCTGGACCTCCAGCAGCTAGCGCAGCAGTATCTCTCTCCAGAGCGGTATGCCGTCACCATCTTGAAACCGAATGACTAATGACCAATTTCAGATTTTAGATTTAAGATTTCAAATTTCAGATTTCAAATCGTAAATTTAAAATAAATTTGAAATCTAAAATCTAAAATTTACCAATGACCAATGACTAATCACCAGAATGCAAGATTACGTTAATCAAAGTATTAAGAGAACTGTATTAAAGAACGGCATTGTAGTAATCGCAGTAGAAAATCCCGCTGCCGATATTATTGCTACTCGCATTTTTTTGCGTGCCGGTAGTCGCTGCGAACTAAAGTCGCAAGCTGGCGTGGCACATTTGCTGGCAGCTGTACTCACCAAGGGAACCTCTAAACTCAGTTCCTCAGAAATTGCCGATCGCGTGGAGTCGTTGGGGGCTGGTTTGGGTGCAGACGCCGCTGCGGATTATTTTTTAGTGAGTATGAAAACGGTTTCAGCAGATTTTCCGGAAATGCTGGAATTGGCAGGACAGTTGCTGCGAATGCCTACTTTTCCAGAAGCGGAAGTGGAACTAGAACGGCGCATGGCTTTACAGGCAATTCGATCGCAACAGGAACAGCCATTTACGATCGCTTTTGAGCAGCTGCGGCAAGCTATGTATCAAAATCATCCATATTCGATGTCCGGTCTGGGGACTGAAGCCACAGTATCAAACCTCACTCATACTGATTTGCAGGAGTATCATCGTAGCTACTTCCGCCCAGATAATATAGTAATCAGTGTCGTAGGCCGCATCGCACCAGAAGATGCTCTAGCTCAAGTCGAGCAAGTGCTTGGCGATTGGCAAGCACCAACAACGCCTTTACCGACGCTGAATCTGCCCACGATTATCCCTTTTCCTCACCCTACGGTTACTCGCCAGCAAACCCAGCAATCGATTGTGATGCTGGGGTATCTGGGCGCATCGGTAGGAAGTTCCGATTATATGGCTTTGAAGTTGCTCAACACTTACTTGGGTAACGGTCTTTCCAGTCGCTTGTTTGTGGAATTGCGCGAAAAGCGGGGCTTGGCTTATGAGGTTTCTGCTTTCTACCCTACGCGGTTGGATCGATCGCAATTTGCAGTTTACCTGGGTACAGCTCCCGAAAATACTGCGATCGCGTTAGAGGGTTTGCGATCGGAAGTCGATCGTTTGTGTAAAATACCCCTTGAACCAGAAGAATTCCAAGCGGCTAAGAATAAGCTGCTGGGTCAATACGCCTTGGGCAAACAAACCAACGCTCAAATTGCCCAGGTGTTTGCCTGGTACGAAATCTTAGGACTGGGTATTGAATTTGATAACATTTTCCCCGAAGCTATTACGGCTGTTACATCCGAAGCAGCGATGGATGTGGCTTGTCGATACTTTGTTGAGCCGTATGTGTCCTTAGTTGGGCCAGCATACGCTGTCGATGGGCTGGTAGAACAGGGATCGCAAAATTAATTTGCGATCGATTTTCAGTTGCATGAGGTACAGAGAAACCGGGTTTCTTTGTACTTCATATCGTGTCCGGTTGCATCGTTAGTACATGAGTGATATCGTCAAATTGTCTGTTGTCATCGGGGGTTAGATTTTTACCGCAGATTGAAGACAGATACACGCAGATAAACGCAGATAAGAATAAGAACAAGAGTTTTTTAGGTAACCGATCCGTAAGAAAATAATCAGCGGCTACGCATCTAATTTCACAGTCAGTTTTTCTGAAGCTCTCTTGTGGGATGGGCATTCTGCCCGTCTTTGCATTCGATAATAGCCGATCGCTCACCTGAAAAGGGCTGTATTCTCATAACCGACGATGACCGAAAACCAAAAAAGTCTTAAAGCCCCGACTTTCAGACCCCTCTCGACCTTCTGGGGGTCAATCCCAAATCCAAAATCCTCTGGTGCTTCGGTGGGCATCGTGACGGGAACCGCCAAGACGCCCACTTCGCGCCAAATCCAAAATCGATTGAAGTCACGTTTTTACTCGTTTCTGTTTGCTATTTCCTTGTTAAGTTGGCAGCAAATCCAACCAGTACTCAGCCAGGGAGTCAGCCGTCTAGAGTCTGAAGTCAAAGGCCCGGAGTCTATAGTTCGACCCATCCTAAAAAGCGGTAGCCAGGGAGTTGCGGTGTCGGAACTGCAAGCTGCGCTCAAACTGTTGGGATATTACAGTGGATCTGTGGATGGCACTTACAGCGAGAGTACTGCGATCGCAGTTTCCCGGTTTCAGCAAGCTGCTGGCTTAAATATCGATGGCATTGTCGGCACAGCAACGTGGGAACGTCTCTTTCCGCTGACGCCACCCACACCGTCTTCTCCCCCATCTGCCCGTTCCCCAGAGTCGGCAACCAACACCAGTTCAGCTACCGCCCCTGAGCCCCCAGCAGCCGATTTACCAACTTTAAAGCTGGGGATGCGTGGCCCAGCCGTGTTTTGGTTGCAAAAGCGGCTGCAAGCAACAGGATTTTTCACTGGCAACGTGGATGGTATTTTCGGTTCGGATACAGAACTCGCCGTCAAAGCTGCACAGCGCAATTATCGGCTTAATCCCGATGGAGTTGTTGGCGGCAGTACTTGGAGGGCGCTTTTACCTTAATCTGAGGAATATCGGCTTCATGTTTTGGAGCGGCGGCGGGGCGGGTTTGGCAGATGCACCCTTCGATCGTTCAGACAATCTCTAGGGCATTACCCGCCCCTACAATCAGACAACATATACAAGTCTGTTGCTACCGGACTTGATATGAATAGATTACGATTGGATAATCATGCTTTTATCTAGTTTGTCTCAAATTTAAAAGAGAGTAAAAAATGATGATAGAAACTGCTATCTTAAAAAATGTCGAAAAATTGCCTGAATCTGTCAAACAGGCAGTCCTTGACTATATAGAATTTCTGGTAAACCGATACACACAAGAGACTCCTAAAACTGAAAAAGCTGCCAAGCGAGGCGGACTTGGAATTTGGAAAGGTAAAATCTGGATGTCTGGTGATTTTGATGAACCTCTCGAAGATTTAAAGGATTATATGTAAACATGAATATTCTACTAGATACTCATACTTTTCTCTGGTACTTGCAAGACAGTAAAGAATTAAGTTCTAAAGCAGCAGAAATTTCTTTCACGCCACAATTATCCTTATAACTCAGGCACGTTGATTTTGGGTATCGCTTTCCCTATTTAAGCTACGGTAAAAGATATATTTTCTAAAACTACATTAGGGATACTTCCAGTACCTAAAACTTGTGTAGCATCTAAAACTTCTATCCCTACTAATAACTCATTTTCCCCAATATTTAAAGCAATTTCGTCAGTTAACTGTAAAGTGCGACACTGATGCTTACCTTCTACAAGTCTAATGTAGAGAGCATCAATTTCAGAATCATAACTAATCTTCATAAACTTTTACCTCAAAAATAAAAAGTATACACTGTGATAACGACTAACTCAGTATCAGTCTTGGCAACAATCGGTACTACTTTCTTGAGAGAGTAGAACTTACCCTGCCAATCATTATTATACTGAAAAGTAGCTTGATATTTGTACCTACCATTTTTAGCAGGTTGTCGATTACCTGTAATAATGGTATCAATAATTTCTGCTTCATTTGTACCTCTTTCAATTGCTTATTCCTGGGCATGATTAGTTAATCTAATAGGTTTCACTGTTTCTTGTCCAATAAATTGAAGTTTATCAGCGATGCTTGCACAGGTAGCGTACCGTAGGCAATCGATCGCCTGCCACACCTGTTTGAGCAATTCTGAGTTATCTAGAAGCACTTTGGCAAGAGCGGGTTTGGGATACAACATCAAATATACAGAAGTTGTCAGGCTTCCTCGTGGAACATCGCCTAAAGTGTTACCCAGCATAACTTGTAGCTTTTTGTCAAAGGCGAACTACCGTCTAAACTCAACCTTTTGGGGGAAGAACAATCATGACTGTGGATAGAGCCAGCAGCTTGAGGGTAGAGGTTATTGTAGTTTTACAGGATAAGAAAGTTCAATCCTGCTTAATTTATAGAGCTTATAGGTCGCTGTTCAAATCGGCTTTTTAGGCAGATGCAGTAGATCTCTGCGTTTATTTATTCCTCTAGGGAGTTCCATCACTAGCCATGCCTGACCAAAATAATCGCACAACTTCTGAGCGTGAATTTTATAAAGACAGTGACGGAAACACTCATGCCAAAGAAACGCAAAACTCTGAAACTGTTCGCAACGCCGGTACACCTGAACAGTATCGGGACGGTTACACTCACGGTCGAATTGCCGAACATCGTCACTTAGAAGATAATCAAGTTGTTCGCGATAACAATAATGCTGCTCGCGGTTTACTGATAGGCATTATCCTTACCTCTGTTGTCGGTCTGGGCGCTGGTCTTTACTACTTCCTGAACCAGCGTAATGATGAGCCCGCACCGACACCTACAACTACGATCGTACCTGTACCTGTACCTAGAGCGACTCAATCACCGAGTCCTGCGCCTGAACGAACTATAATACAACGGGAAAGAACGATCGAGAGAGTTCCACAAGTAGTTCCGATTCCCCAAACACAGGCTTCTCCATCACCACAACCGAATATTACCATTCAACAACCCCCATCTTCTCCAGCACCAGCCCCAAACGTTAACATTACTGTGCCACCCAGTTCTTTGCAACAACGGCAGGATAATAGCGCTACGCCTCAAGGTTCGGGGGATGAATCTCGATCGCAAACTGAGTCGCGCGATCGACAACTCCCTTCGCAGTCTACACCCGCTCAACCACAAAGCCGTAATAATAACTCTACAACTCCAGGTTCGCTAGGTCAAACCGATACCACGACTGGTAGCGGTTCTGCCACTGGTAGCACAGATACTTCCACGACTGGTAGCGGTTCTGCCACTGGAGGTACTGCTGGTTCCACATCCGGTAGCGGTTCTGCCACTGGAGGTACTGCTGGTTCCACATCCGGTAGCGGTTCTGCCACTGGAGGTACTGCTGGTTCCACATCCGGTAGCGGTTCTGCCACCGGGAGTACAGGCGGTTCAGGTCAATAAACTTCAAATTTTGTATCTGGCGTGACAATTGCTTCCTAATGGTCTTCGTGGTTTTCAGCCCCCTCAAATCGATCGGGGGCTCTTTTTTGTGCCAGGGGATTTCAAAATGAATTAGAGTTGGGTACTATTTCAAAAAATAAAGCAATATAAACTTTAGTAAATTACCAAGACAAGACTGGGAAACTGATGCTACTTTAAATAGTAAGGCACCAAGCAAGAAAATCTTCAAACAAACTTCACCGGATGCGAGCCAGTGCCCTCCTGCTCCAATCCAAACGCAACGCATGACCGGCGTAAAATTCATCGAAAAAAAGTTCATTGCGTTCTCCTGGAATTATTTTGATATTAGAACGCAGACCAAAAATAGCTGTCTGAATGGACGGAGGTGATGTACAGGTAGGATTCCGGTCGGTTGCGAGTCAAGTCCACCTTATTAAAGTACCTTCTTTTTGGAAACATCTCGTTGTAATTCGTTCCAATTAACCTGGACACCTGATAACCCGCCACAAGCTACCTAACTTTTCCTAAAGTAGCTGGGCGGGTTTAAAATTAGTCATTAGAAATTAGTCATTAGAAATTAGTCATTAGAAATTAGTCATTAGAAATTAGTCACTAACTAACTGGATTACCGTGACTTCAGGGGGACAGAACAAGCGTCCGGGTAAATAGGTTCCCAATCCGCGATTGACATACAGACGGTTCGTGCCAACCTGATGCAAACCTTGTGCCCATTCCCAATGCTGAAACACATTCCGAGAATCCTTACGGAGGTATGGAACATGGCGGCGCAGGGGTTTGGGAATGAGGCGAGTAAGCGTTGGCAGCCATGCAGGCAGGGGGCTTAGACCGGGGAGCAAAATTTGACCGCCGTGGGTATGGCCTGAAAGTTGCAAATCCACCCGCCACTGTTGTAAAATCTCGGCACTATCTGGATTGTGGGATAGGACAATGCGGGGAGTAGCGGCGTCTACCTGTTTCATTACCGGCGCTGGTTTAAACTTAGAGGAACAGAAATCAGCTAGTCCTATGAGGGCTAATCCGGGGCCGAGTGGATAAATGACCTGATTCCAGAGAACGGTAATGCCAATGCTGGTGAGGGCAGTGCGTATTTCCTGTTTTGAGTGGCGATAGTAAATGTCGTGGTTGCCCAAAATGGCACAGACACCGAAACGACTTTGCAGATGTTTGAGATGCAATACTAATTTATGAATTGGGGCTGGATCTGAGGTTACATAGTCACCTGTGAGTAGTACAAGGTCGGGTTCGGCTTGATTGCTGGCTGCGATCGCATCTTCAAGCAATTTATCCGAAAGTCGCATACCATCGTAGTGGAAATCGGACAACTGTACGATTTTTGTGCCATGCAACGACGCTGGTAAATCTGCGATCGCAACTGTCAAATTTTCCACCTTCAATGGCCCTGTTAGCAGCCTGTGCATAGTGCTGAATTTCTCTCCCCAGATGGCTCTAGCATAGCTCAGACACTGGAATATCGCCTTTTTATCCCAGATTCCGCCTCAAGCCGAAGAATTTGGTTAGCAAGGCTTGTAGCGTTTGGTTTTTGGCGTATTTTTGCTTGGTTAGCTGAAGTGCCGCTTTACTGTTGACTTCTGCCAGAGTCGGGTAGATGTGGATGATACCGCTGAGGGCTGAAACTTTCAGCTTGTTGGACATTGCCAAAACCACTTCGTGGATTAATTCACCCGCAGAGGGGCCAACCAAAGTAGCACCGAGTATTTCGCCGTTGCTGCGCGTGATTATTTTAGCAAACCCAGTTGTGGCGGCTTCGGCTTGGGCGCGATCGACATCCGCAAAATCACAGCGAAGCACATAAATACGATCGCCATATTCCTGTTTGGCTTGTTGTTCGGTTAAGCCGACACGCGCTAATTCAGGATCGGTAAATGTCGCCCAAGGAATTACCCGATAATTGGTTTTGCTGAGGGGGAAAAACAAGGCATTTTTTAGCACCACACTCGCTTCATAACCAGCAACGTGAGTGAATTGGTAGCCGCCAATGACATCGCCGCAGGCATAAATGCGAGGATTTGTTGTCTGGAGTTTAGCGTTTATTTTTACTCCTTGTTTGTCAACTTCCACTCCAGCAACTTCTAAGTTGAGGGATTCGACATTTGGTTTTCGTCCAGTTGCGATTAAGATTTCATTAACAGCAATTTTTTGGTTTCCTGCCCATAGTTGCTTTTTACCATCAGCAATTTCCACCCGTTCGACTCGTGTTTTGGCGATGACGCGAATGCCTTCCGATTCAAATTGAGATTGCACAACTTGGGCTGCTTCTGGATCTTCTTTGGGTAAAAGATAGTCGCTACTGGCAATAATAGTAATTTCAGTACCTAAGCGGGAAAAAGCTTGCCCCAATTCGCAGCCAATTGGCCCGCCCCCAATTACGGCGAGGGCATCGGGACGCTCTTTTAGGTTAAAAACTTGTTCGTTTGAGATATATCCAGCTTCTTGAAGTCCGGGAATGGGAGGAATTGCCGGTCGAGAACCTGTGGAAATGACAAATGCCCTTGCTTTTAAAGGTCTACCGTTAACTTCAAAAGTTTGTTTATCTGTGAATTGACCCGAACCAAAAATTACTTCAACGCCCAATGATTGAAATCGTTCTGGTGAGTCGTGGGGTTCAATGGCTGCGATCGCACTTCTGACGTGGCCCATCGCTTTGGCAAAGTCAATCTCAGGGTTTTGGGAGTAAACGCCGAAACGTGCGGCATTTTTCACCTCATAAGCGATTCTAGCAGCGTGGATCAGGGATTTGCTGGGAACGCAGCCATACCAGAGACAGTCGCCACCGAGGCGATCGCGTTCCACCAGCGCTACCTTTGCTTTCAATTGGGCTGCTGCGCTGGCAACGACCAAACCCGCCGATCCGCCGCCAATGATGACGATATCGTATTCAACTGCCATAATTTCATATTCCTTTAAATCCGATTTCCATGTCTATTTCTTTCTTAGAACTTAGGGGAACAGCAGCTGACTGACGCCATACACCAATTTTGCTTATTATCATACCGCCTAGAACAACTATACTGCCACCAATATATTGCGCCAAATTAGGTGCTTCGCCAAAAATGAAATAAGCTGCCAAAATTCCGGCTAGCGGCGTCAAAGAGCTAGCTAATTGTACGGCTGACGTTGCACTCAGCACTTTTCTATATGCTTTATGTAGCAAGCATAGCGAACACGGACGCACCAACCAAGTTACTGCTATTAAGTCATAGCAATATGAGTTGGCAATGAGAGCAAGCTTGGTATTAGATTAAAGCAAAAAAAAATCATCTTATGGCTCACTGGTGAAGGATGAGGATGCGATCGGCTTAAAATAAAAGCCTAACTATCCAATCCACACCATGCCTAAATCGGCAGATATTGGCAGCAAACGTTTAATCAGTCTGGCACCCGATGCCTGGGTGCAATGGGTAACGCAAAACCCCGAAGTCGTAGCGCGAGACATTCTTACCTCCGAGTTTCAGTGGCTAAGTCGAGAAAGCGATGTGCTAATCAAAGCCAACAGCCCTCAACACGGCGACTTTCTGATTCTCAACGAGCTACAATTGCGCTACAAGCCTAATATACCGAAACGGATGCGAGCCTACGCCGCCCTAGCAGAGGAGCGGTACGACTTGCCCACCTACCCGGTACTGGTAAATATCCTGCCGCCTTCTGTTTCTATGCAGATAGCCAGCCGCTATGAATCAGAGTTCATGGGTTTACAGGCACGCCAAGATTATCGCACGATAAACCTATGGGAAGTAGATGTCGATCGGGTTTTTCAACAACCGTTACCCACTTTACTCCCTTTTGTGCCAGTGCTGAGGGGCGGTGGGGAAGAGTCTATGGTGCGGCGTGCTTTGCAGATGTTGCGTACCAATGAACAATTGAGCGAATTAGAACCACTGTTAGCTTTCTTTGCAGGTTTTGTGTTAGAGACTCGTTTAGTTCAGCAGATTATGAGGTGGGATATGGCTGTATTGCGGGAATCTCCCTGGTATCAAGAAATATTGAGAGAAGGGCAACAACAAGGGCAACAACAAGGACGACAACAAGGACGACAAGAAGGAGAATTGGCATTAATTATACGTCTGTTGAATCGTCGGATCGGTTCGGTTGAACCTCAGATGCAAGAGCGACTTCAGGGGTTATCTATCGATTGGTTAGAGGAGTTAGGGGAGGCGCTGTTGGATTTTGAGCGGAGCGCAGATTTAGAAGCTTGGTTGCAGGAACATCAGCAGACGGAAAACTGAAATAGAATGACTTGTGCTAATGGCTCTGATGCGAGCACAATGCTGGTATGTGGAAAAGACCCAGACGCTTGAGCCCTCAAAAAGCCTATGAAACCAAAACTCCTAGCAAGTGCAACACTCCTGACGACTTTTAGCTTTGTAAATCCTGCCCAAGCTGCAAATCCCGAACATATCAGACAGCTACTCTCGACTAGGCAATGTCCGAAATGCGACTTGAGCAATGCTGGACTGGTGATGGGTAACCTGGCAAACGCCAATCTGAGCGGTGCTGACTTGAGTCGCGCCAATCTCAGTCGGGCCAATCTCACGGGTGCCGATCTCAGCGGTGCCAACCTCACAGGCGCTAGTCTGTTTGGTGCCAACCTCTCAGGTGCCAACCTCAGTGGTGCTAATCTCAATGCTGTGGATATGAGAGATACTGTTTTAGCTCAGGCTAATTTGGTTGGTGCCAGCTTGACTAATGCTAACTTCCTGGGTGCGATCGGAATGCCGAGCTATACTGGCACAGCGGAGGACTTCTATAGCTGGGCAATGGCAGAAGCTGAAAGGGACAACTACCCCAGAGCGATGGAACTCTTCAGTCAGGCGCTGAATATCAAGCCCGACTATGCCGAAGTTTACTTGGGGCGCGGCATGGTTCGCTACCAACAGGGTGACAGAACAGCTGCGATCGCAGATATCCAGCGAGCAGCACAACTCTTTACAGCCCAAGGAAATCTGGAGGGTTACAAATTAGCCCAAGACATTACGAAGGGAATCGAAACAGCTAGCAAGCCCAGACGCTCTGGTGGCGGCTCCAATTTTCTCAACTTCCTCAGCGGTATTGCCAGTCTGGGGCTTCAACTGTTTTTTTAATGCCCGCACCAATCAGTTAGCCCAAATACGCGATCGAGCAATAGGGGCGCAGTAACTGTGTCCCTATTCTTCATTATTGTTAAAATAATGTAGCTTATAATACTTTTTCTATTTCCAGGTATTGATACAAGTATGTGTAAAGCAACCAATCGCAAACATAAAGAATTTGCAATCAATTGCCAGATGTAAACTGGCAAAAAAACTGTAGGCCAATCTTGTGAAAGCAGAATAGTTAAGTAGCTTCTAGGGTTCCGGTTTAAGTTTTCGCGACTTAAATGACTGGTCCGAGAGAAGCAAGTCAGCCTCTCAAAATTTCTTTGATTTAAGAAAGAGGAACTGGCTACACTGAGGGAAAAAAGCCCGGGAGGAGTAAATGAGAGTTTTTTTAACTGTCGTTACTTTCCTGGGTTTTTTGCTTTGTTCAATCTCGAATCATTCTGCAAAAATAGCGTTTCTCAAATCAACCAAAATCCCTTGGGTGACAAAAAAGTCGGCATTATTCACTTCGATCGCCACGTCGATACCCAAGAAACAGACCTCGACGAACGAATGCACACCTGTCCTTGGTTCCACGCCACCAACATCAAAAACGCACCTCCACAAAACCTGGTACAACTGGGGATTGGCGGTTGGCAAGTCCCCCGCCAAGGCGTCAAAGTTTGCCGAGAACGCGCCACCAATATCCTCACCGTTACCGACATTGTAGAAAGGGGAATTGATGCTGCTGTAGACTTCGCCTTAGAACGCGCACTCGACGGCACCGATTGCGTGTGGATTAGTTTTGATATCGACTGCATCGACGCCGGATTTGTCCCCGGCACAGGTTGGCCAGAACCGGGGGGTTTATTACCCCGCGAAGCCCTTGCTTTGCTAGGTAAAATTGTGCAGCGTGCCCCCGTCTGCGGATTAGAAGTTGTGGAAGTTTCTCCCCCGTATGACATCAGCGATATGACTGCACTCATGGCAACTCGCGTAATTTGCGACACGATGGCGCATTTAGTGTTGTCAGGTCAACTGCCGCGTAAGGAAAAACCCTACTACATTCATCCTGAAGCGCAACCAGAATTAGTTGCAGAGTGGAGATGATCCGTGCATGAAACTGACATGACAAAGGCGCTAATTATAACAGTTAAAGACTGGTGGGAATCTCAACCAGTCCCACCCCAAATATCCTGCATTCATCTAATAGTAGGAAAGTTCACCTGCGTTGAACCTGTTAGTTTGCAATTTGCCTTCAATGTACAAAAGCAAAACACCTTTTTAGAAGGGGTAGAACTAGCTATTCAGGAAACGCCGCTAATAGCCTTTTGTCATCATTGCCAACAAGATTACTTCCCAGAAATGGGATGCCAATATGCCTGTCCTCAGTGCCAGTATCCAATGGAAGATATTCGGTCAGGGCGGGAACTAAAGATCGATCGAATTGAATACAGTTTTGAGACAGAGGATTCAGCAGCTTATGCACCAAACCTTTGACGCCGCTTTAGGCATTAACTTGCTCCATGCCAATCAGGAAGGAGCCGACCATAACCGAGAACATTTCGATGAATGGGGAATTATCTGCTTAAACGTGATGAGCAGTCCCGGTGCTGGCAAAACGGTGCTTTTAGAGCGCACCCTTGCTGCTTTGAGTAGTGAGTTAAAAATCGCTGTAATTGAGGGCGACATGACCACCGAATTAGATGCCGATCGCCTCCGCAAATACAACGTTCCGGTGATTGCCATTAATACAGGTCGTTCCTGTCATTTGGATTCCAAAATGGTTGCTGGCGGAATTCATCAATTATCATATCAATACAATCCTGCTGAATTCGATCTTGTACTGGTAGAAAACGTTGGCAATCTCGTTTGTCCGGCTGAATTTGAAGTTGGCGAACACGCTAAAGTTGCCCTGTTGAGCTTGACAGAGGGAGAAGACAAACCACTCAAATATCCCGTAATGTTCCAAGAAGCGGATTGTTTGTTGATTACCAAGATGGATTTAGCGCCCCATCTGGATGTTGATGTCGATCGAATTGTGGCAAATGTCCGACAAATGAATCCTCATGTTGCGATCGTACCTGTTTCTGCAAAGACAGGAGAAGGGTTAGATGCTTGGTTTGATTGGGTTCGGTTTCAGATTAAGCGATCGGCCCCTGCTAAACAGCAACTATCCGTTGTCCATTAGACTTTTTGCGAAAATACGAATCTTTGATTTTTTACCGCAGCTTTGTAGGTTGGGTTGAGGCACGAAACCCAACGCATTTGTTGGGTTTCGCTTCACTCAACCCAACCTACAAAGAAATGGCTTAAAGAAACCGGGTTTCTAGAGTGTAGTTCATGCAACTGAAAACCGCGATAACCTAACTGACGAATTTTGTAACAAACATAACAAAGCAGTGACTCCTTTACCTGCTACATCTATTCAATCGTTCTATCAAAAATCATCATTGCCAACAGCAAAAAATGAAAGTGCGATCTGGTTTCACCAAATCTGGGCTACCGCCCAAATCGCTCCTATCCTTCTTTATCCTTTTTCTGGCCACACTCACCCTTGTCGTAGCTTGCGTCAACCCTGCAACCTACATCAAAACAACTACTGAATCAGATTCTACTGCCTCCTCTGTAGTTGCTGGTTCCGTCCGTTTGGGATTTAGTGCGTGGCCTGGTTGGTTTCCTTGGCAAGTTGCCCAAGAGGAGGGAATCTTTCAAGCAAATAAAGTCCCCGTAGACCTCAAATGGTTTGATGGATATCTGGAATCTATTAGCACGCTAACAGCCGGACAAATAGATGCTAACAGCCAAACTCTGGGAGATACTGTTAGCTCCGTATCAGGTGGGGCAGACCAAGTAATTGTGCTGGTGAACGACAACTCTACTGGTAACGATAAAGTTATTGTCCGGGATGGCATTAATTCAATTGCTGACCTAAAAGGGAAAAAAGTAGCCGCAGAAGAAGGTACAGTAGATCACTTTCTGCTGCTATTGGGATTAAGAAAAGCAGGATTATCGCCGCAAGATATTCAGTTTGTACCTCTAGAAACAGGCAAAGCAGCAGCAGCATTTGTGGGTGGGCAAATCGATGCGGTGGCAGTGTTTGCCCCATTCACCACTCAGGCATTAAAGCGTGTGGGGAGTAAAGAATTATTTAGTTCCAAGGACTTTCCAGGAGCGATTTCCGATCATCTAGTATTCACGCGCAAATTTGTGGAAGAACATCCCGATCGGGTGCAAGCATTGGTTGATTCGTGGTTTGCCACATTGGACTACATGAAGGCAAATCTAGATAAAGCTTATGAAATTATGTCGAAACGAGCTGGTGTTCCTGTTAGCGAATACAAGGAATACGCCGATGGCACTCAAATTTTTACAGTTGAGGAAAACTTGAAAGCGTTTCAACCCGGCAACGATTTAAATTCTTTACAGTTTGCCGCTCAGGAAATGACTAAATTTCTCACAGATGTGGGTCTGGCAAAAACCAAACCGGATCTCAGCAAATTATTTGACGATCGCTTCGTCAAAGCTTACGCCGAGAAAGTCAAAAAATCCTAAGCCAATCGACATTGACACAAAAATCTAAAATCTAAAATTGTTATGAGCCAAGAGTCAGGATCGATTCAAGATTTCATCCGAGCTAAAAAGCTAAATCCGACTGTTTTCTGGCGACTCGCTGAAGACATTCCCAAACCTCTCAATACAGCATTGATTGTTACGTCGATCGCAGTTCCCCTGCTGCTGTGGTGGTTGGTAACAACATTGGGGAACATAGACCCTAAGTTTTTGCCTTCACCGGGTAAAGTGCTGGAGGCGTTTGGAAGGCTGTGGAGTACTCGCGAACTCCTCAAGGATACCGTCGCGAGTCTGTGGCGCGTCGGTGTTGGGTTTCTATTTGCGGCAAGTCTTTCCATCCCCCTTGGGGTGTTGATGGGTAGTTTTGCCAGTGTTCGCGCCTTGCTGGAACCGCTGTTTGGGTTGATGCGCTATATGCCTGCGCCTGCCTTCATTCCCTTGCTAATTCTGTACTTGGGTATTGGGGAGGAACCCAAAATTACGCTCATTTTCATCGGGGTGTTTTTCTTCAACTCTCTGATGGTGATGGATACGGTAAAATTCGTATCAAAAGATTTGATTGAAGCAACTTATATGTTAGGAGGAAATCGTTTACAAGCTCTGCTTCAAGTCATTTTTCCCCACGTCTTGCCGGGAATCATTGATGCTTGTCGTATCAATTTGGCAGCAGCTTGGCAGTTAGTAATTGTCTCGGAATTGATTGCAGCGAACGAAGGTTTAGGCCGTCGGATCAGCGTAGCAGGTCGTTTTCTGAGGACAGATGAAATTTTTGTCGGGCTAATTGTTATCGGGGTAATTGGACTGAGTTTCGATTTGTTATTTCAGTACCTTTTGCGGGTTTCCTGCAAGTGGTCTAGCCAAAAACGATAATCTGTGTTTTAGCGCTAAATCTATTTTTGTTAATAGCAAACCTGTTTTTATTTAGGAGATTGAAATCATGTATCTGCAAGTTAACAATCTGCACAAGCACTTTGAGACAAATAATGGCAAATTAGTTGTTCTCAAAGACATTAATATGACAATTGAGCGGGGCGAATTTATCTGCGCTGTGGGTGCTTCCGGGTCGGGAAAGTCTACCCTGCTGCGACAGATTGCCGGACTTGATATGCCTACGTCTGGGGAAGTCAGAATTGATGGAGTGCTAGTCACTGGGCCAGGGCCCGATCGCGGTATGGTATTTCAGCACTATACGCTTTACCCTTGGATGAGCGTACAGGATAATACCGAGTTTGGACTGAAGCTTCAGGGTGTGCCAAAGAAGATTCGGCGCGAACAAGCTAGCTATTATCTGAGTGTGGTAGGGTTGTCTGGGTTTGCCAAAGCATTGCCAAAAGAGTTATCGGGGGGGATGAAGCAGCGGGTGGCGATCGCACGCGCTTTAGCTTCAGAACCGAAAGTGCTGCTGATGGATGAACCCTTCGGTGCATTAGATGTCCATACCAAAGAGTCGATGCACGAATTCATGTTAGACCTTTGGCGACGCACTAACATCACCGTCTTCATGATCACCCACGACGTAGAAGAAGCGGTCTTCCTCGCTAACCGCATCTATGCTCTGGGTGCGCGTCCCGGTACAGTGAGGAAGGAAATTACGATCGATTTACCCGATCGCACTCACACCGTCAAACGCCACTCTATATTCCACGACTACCGGGATGAACTGATGGATCTGATGCGTAGACACGGACAAGAGGCTCTAGCGGCAGCATAATATCCCTTAAAAACCTGGTTTCTTCAACAATACCTTCACCAATTTAAAGGTATTGTTAGAGAAATCGGGTTTCTAAGTCTAGAAATTAAGATATAATGACTATTCAATATCAATTAGAGTTAGTGCCATGACTGCCTCAATTCTTACAGTCAGCCCAACAACTATTAACAAGACTTTGTATCATTGGGAACCCGCAGACTGGGAAGACTACTTAGTCTATCGCGATGATAAAACGAACAACAGAATGCGGCTATTTTTTGATTTTAATCGTCTTTTGGTAATTAATATGGGTTGGGAAGGAATCAATCACGCTACTATTAATGAACTGTTCACACTGATATTTGGTTTCTGGTTTTTGAATAAACCAGAACAGATATACAGTTTGCTAGGGGGTTGCTTGCTTGAAAAACCGACAAGGCAAGCGGGTGCGCCAGATTTGGTACTTTATTTAGGTGAAGATTATCCTCGTTGGCAAGAAGGAGAACCGCGTCGAATTGATTTAAGTCAGTGGCGAGTACCTAATTTGGTTGGAGAAGTTTCCGATACAACTCTGGCAACAGATTTAGATGAGAAGAAAAAACTTTATGCTAATATGGGAATTCCTGAATATTGGGTGATTAATGTGAGAGGTTTGCAAGTGATTGCATTTCAGTTGCAGTCAAATGGCATTTATCAAGAATGCGCGACATCTTTAGCACTGGAAGGACTTCCTATTGCGTTGTTAGAAGAAACTTTGGCACGTTTGAAAGAGGGAACAAATGGTAGTGCGGCTAGTTGGTTTGCACAACAAATTGCTAATGTGAAAATAGAATAAGCCCAAAAAGAAATCCCGGTTTCTGAAACACCCATTAAGCCATCAAAGTTATAGCTAGGGGCTAGGGGCTAGGGGCTAGGGTTTCAGGAATTGAGAATGTCCTAACCGCCTTGGCGGTTGCTATACCTATGAATTCCGAATTGCAAAACCGGGTTTAGGGGTGTTTATTTACACCCATCTACTTAGCTGTGATCGGAATCACTTAACGGCAACATTAATCTCACATTTCCTCAAAGATTGCCATCACGCAGGACTAAGTGAAAACCGTTGATAGTAATACTATCGGTGTATCTGCGGTGATTCATCTGTCATAGGGGAGTTTATCATGCTCGAAAAACTAATACTAGCCGCCGCAATAACATTCTCGCTTAACTTTTTTCTGGGTGTCAGTTCTCAAACTACTAGCCAGACTGATTCAGAAGTGTACGTAGGCCAAAGTACAACCGGAACAGTGACTATGCTGAATAGCTATGACACAGTTGAAATCCCTTTGTCAACTCAGTCATCTGGTTTTTAGGTAAAGCTTGAAGCCAAATGTGATATCACATCCTACCTGGGCTACCTACCCATATCTGGTAAGCTAACGTGCATCTAAATTTGATAATTTAGCGACTGAAACCCTTTGATGGCTTAGATTCTGCTGAAAAATTAGATGAAGAACAGCCGATCGCTAGATCCCTTAACGTAAATAGCTTTATCTCTATCTAAATAGGAATAAAAAATTTTCCCAGTTTCACCCGCAGCACTGACACCGACAAGCAGATCCAGGTATAATAATCGGCAATAAAGACATTTATAACTTTGGGTTATTGTTTTGCGCTGCTGAACTTATAATTTGCTCGATTCGCTTCGACCTTGTTTCCGGACGTTTAGCACTTTCAATCCCAAAGAGGATATTCTTTTGGGATGATTTGCTTAATCCCTCAAAATATTTATTGGCAGTTTTGTTTGCTGCTAATGCTTGCTGTAAGTCATCTGGGATAATTAATGCTTCGATCGCATCCAGAGTATTCCATGAACCGTTTTGTTTTGCGGCTGCAATTTTTGACAACCCAGCCTCAGTCATCAAACCTCGATCGATAAGTTCCTGAATATACTGTTTATTTAATTTTGACCACACGCTTTTTGGTTTTCGAGGAGTAAATATTTGCATATAACGTTCTTCGTCTAAAGCTTTAACTTTACTGTCAATCCAACCAAAGCATAAAGCTTCTTTGACTGCTTCGCTATATTTAATGCTTGGCCGACTACTTTTTACTTTGTAATAAATTAGCCATATACCAATAGAGGTGCGATGGTTTTTCTCCAACCATTCCCGCCATTCTTTGCTATTTGTGGCATGAAAGGTTTCTAGTTGGTTATCGAAGTTTGGCATAGCGGTAACGTTATGAGGCAAGGAGTCAAGAGTGGCTTTTTGGGTATGTTGTTGCGCTTTAGCGCTAAAGCGCAACAACATACCTCTATTTGAGTTTTTTAACTGTTTGCATATTACATATACTACACCATATTTTTAAACTCTGCAAGTGTAGGTGTTTACAGTTCAGTTGCGGGCGAATTGCGTCTCCAAAACTGGATTAAGATGGCTGCTACTTATCCTAAACAGCCCAAGGGCTATCCAGAAAAAGATTGCAACGCTCAAATACGCCGTTCGCTTTGCCAGTTCCAGAAACCTGGATGGGTCAAATGAAGGGACATACTCAAGTTAGGGAGAAAACAATTGCACTGGCTCCTTTACAGTTATTAGCGATCGTCACCAAGTAACGATCACTAATATGCACCTACATCGCAGAGTTTGTAATAGAGTTGAGGAAAGCTACTTTTCCAGAGTAGTGTCTTTTGACCCGGACAGGGTTGGTGGAAAGTACAGGAATCGAACCTGCAACAAATTGGTTATGAGCCAATCGCTCTACCAGTGAGCTAACTTTCGGGGCGTTTGATGTAGGGCTCGAACCTACGTCCTGCCGATTCGATCGGATGCTCTACCACTGAGCTAATCAAACTGTGGAGTAGTGACCTATTACTGTGCGGTATACGCTCAATCCAGAGGTAAGCGCACCAGTTGGGCATACAGAACCCAAACCATAGCCAGTCAATATATTACTACCTTGTTACTAAATGTAGCACGAGAAATGTAGAGGGCTAACGAATTTCCCACACATATTATTTTTAAACTCTGCAAATGTAGGTATTTACAGTACGGTTGGCGTACCAGTTGGGCATACAGAACCCACACTACTGCTTTGCACAATGTATTCCTACTTAGTCACTCATTATAACCCAAGTAGATCGCCGGTAGCGACGGATTTGGTAAAGGCGATCGAAATTGTAGAACTATGCCCCTACTTATATTTTTCTCTAATTCGTCTCACCTGTTCTTTAAACTCTGCACCAAGTTCGGGATTAACCATTGCTACAAAGTTGGCAAATCCCTGAATTGAGGCAATTAAATCTGAAGAATGACCCCAGCGTTTCCCTTCTAAGCCATCTTTATCTATCTGATACAAAGTGGCGCGAAAGCGTTTGAGTGTTTTCTTATCAACATTAGGTTTATTATTAACTATCACTCCAGTTACATCTTGCTGTCTCGAATTGCGAAGGATTCGGGTTTTCTCTTCATTAATGATAAAACCTTCGTGTTCGACTATTGACTCTGTGCGTCTCAATACGTTACAAATATGGCGGAGACGATCGCCAGAGGCAGAAAAAGTTAGGTCGTCGGCGTAGCGAGTATAAACAAAACCCAATTCTTCTGCCATTTGGGTGAGGCGGCGATCGAGTCGGCGGCAGAGTATATTAGTAATGGCTGGGCTAGTGGGTGCGCCTTGGGGTAAGTGGCGATCGCTCAACGCTACGTAGTAGGTTTTTCCATCTATTTCCACTTCCTCAATATCGGGTTCTGTACAGAGTAAACCAAAAATTGTGGCGGTGGCTTCTGAATAGCCGATCGCGTGCAAAAGTCCTTTGACTCGCTTATAGGAAATTGAAGGAAAAAAGTTCTTTAAATCGAAGTTGATTACAACTTCTGCACCGACGTGAGGTTGTGCGTTACTAACAATTGAACGACTTTTGCGAAAACCGTGGGCGGCGTTGTGTAATTCGACTTTTTCTAGTATATTAGTAAGTAGCCAATGTTGCGCTTGTTTTAGGCGTGGCATTGGGGCTGAAATGATGCGATCGCCTCCCGTCTTTTTAGGTATTCTGAAGCGAATGTAGTGAGAAATTGGAGATGTTTTGCGGGAAAAGGCGAGAAAGCGCAATTGTCCGATGCTAATTCCCATCGCGGCGGCAATTTGTTCGGCTGTGTTATAAATCGGCAAGCCATAACTTTGCAACCGTTCTTGATTGCATTCGGTATAGTTGAGTCCGCCGGAAACGCGATCGCCTAAATAAACAATCTCCTCTTGCTTCCTTTGTCGCCAAGCTTCTGCGCGTTCTTGTCTTTCCCGTTCCCGACGTTCTTTCGTTTCCTGACGCTTGCGCCGCGACTCCTCCAGTCTTTGCTGATATAACTGCTTCTTGAGTGCCTCTTCGTTGTTGAGGATGCGGTTTTGCTTGTAGAGGTCGCTAAGTTCCCCCTGTATTTCCCCACGACGACGAATTTCATCAGCTGGATCTTGCGGCATTTCCCCTTGGGCGGGCCAGAACCCAAGCCGAATCATCTCTTCAAGGATAACTTCTTCTCTAGAAGATTTGCGGATGCGATCGTACAGTTCTTGACGGGTTCTGGGTTGGTCAGTCATTCGATTTTGGATTGGGGATTTTAGATTTTGGATTGCAAATGTGAAATTTGCCATCTGAAATTCCGGTTATGGCGTTTTATTTGCCAACCACAAACCTACGTTACGCACATAAGTTTTGATATCTTCTAAAGCGCGTGTTTCTGTCTTCATTGTATTACCGGGAGGTTCGGATACAAAGCTGGGACAACCTATATCCGCATTCCAATTATAATCGCAGAAATGATGGAAAGTGGATTCTGCCACCCCGCGTCCTTGCCCGTTACCATCAGCATCTTTAGGCCATTCAAAGGCAACGGCAAGATTAAATTCGCGTCCCGAAACCTGGCTAGTGCCGATCGCAATTACACGCCCGTTAGTTTCGCCTGGAGGAACTCCTACCGCGCCTTCGTGGGGATGTGCCGGGAAAAATTCAATTACTCCCGAAGGCGAAGCCAAATTTTTCAATAATTCGTGAACAGGTTCCCTGGGCGTAATTTTTTGATAATCGCCATTGCGTCCAGAGTGATAGTTCGGCCAAGAAATATTCTTCGTGTAGATGTCATCAATGACGCGACGAGATTCGTCTGGATCGGGATTATAGTTTTGAAAAAAGTGTGCCGCACCAACACCGCAGAGATTGCAGATAGACGAACCTAAATCCTGATGATCTCGCGTCGCCAAAAGACCACCGCCACGGTTATGAAATGCCGTAATGCCTGCACGATCTTTTTCTGTCAAACCGTCACCGACATCGACTGCAAACAACCATAACTCGTCGAAATCCGAGTCGCCGAGGTTGCTCAAAATGGGGTCATTGCCTTCAGCGTCCGATTCTCGGTTACGGGCCGTCACCTCGAACAGGTGGTTTCCGCTGTTGTCTTTGACAGAAGCGAGATAGTCGCGTAACAATGAGAAGCGATCGATACTCCAGTCATCTTCTGTCGCCGGAATGGTCGTCTGCAACAGAATGCGAATAGGTTTTTCCATAACCTCTGCCATCTACAGCCTCATCAGAATATATCTTATTTATTTAATAAAAAGGACAGCTAGTTATATCATTAAGGCTTTTGCCGCAGGTACGTTGTTGCGCTTTAGCGCTCTAAGAGCGCTAAAGCGCAACAACGTACCCATTATCCATTCCGAACAAGAGCTAATGGAACTAACTAGCAACTTTAGTTATTTTAGATTAACCGTGGATCGATGTCAAGCACCGCATGACGGAAACTTTTCCAGTTTTCAAGTATGATTTGCTTAATCATTGCCCACTCCAAAGATACTCAGATTTTAATTTACTGCTCTATAAAATCTAACAAAATTCTTTGATGACGGGGACTCAAAGGACACACCTGTTCTGCTTTTTCAGAATAACGTTCACCCAGTCGAATATCATCTGGTGTTAATAATCCCATATCCCAACCTTCTCCTAATACTAAATCTTTGAGTTCCACGGTAAGCGGCGCGTGAAAAACGTGGCGCAAAACGTTGGGATCGGGATAATGGCCGAAAAATGATACTGTAGGAGGTGAGTAGCTAATTTCCTCTAGCAGTTCCCGCTTAACGGCGTCTTCGGGAGTTTCACCTGGCTCGATGTGTCCCCCAAAGAAGGCCCAGTGACCGGGATAAAGAATACCGGGGATGTTGTCTCGCAGTTGCAGAAGGAATTGGTTGTCGCGATATAGAATTGCGATCGCTACATGAACTAATTCTTTACTCATACTCCATCGGCTATAGCCGTTCCTGTTCCTTAACATAAACTTCCCCTAAATCGCGTCCACCTAAAGGAATACTTTTGTACTGCACCTTACCTTTGATTAAAACTTCCTTTTTTTTTGGAAATTTCTCGTTAGTTATAACCAAGATAATACCAGTTGAGTCTTGCAATTCATAAGCTCGTGTTCCTAAGAAAGGAACTTGCTTAACCACCTTACCTTTAAGGTAAACTGTAGCATCGGTATCCCGATCTTTTTGCAGTTGATTGATTGTGGTGATGGGTACATTGTCCCTCGAAATGAAACCGATCGCACAAGCAAATACTCCTCCTAACAGCAGCCCGATCGCACCATATCGCAAGATGATAATTTTTGTTAGCTTCATAGCCGTTTCCTTATGTGATGGACTTCAAAAGTAGAAGTAAATATGCGAAACTGATAAGAGCGGATTGCCACAGATATGGACGCCACTTACACACCAATGGACGCTAAAATTGCCCAATTACTAGATGGTAAAGCCCTAGCTCAAAAGATTCATTCTGAACTACAACAGCGCATTCAGGAATTGCAGCCTAAAATAGGGAGAGCGCCAGGTTTAGCAGTGCTAATGGTGGGCGATAACCCAGCCAGCGCCGCTTATGTGCGGAATAAAGAGCGAGTTTGCCAAAAAGTCGGTATAGCCTCCTTTGGACAGCATTTCCCATCAGAAACTACCCAGGCAGAACTGGAGCAAGTCATTCAGTCGCTGAATCAAGACGATCGGGTTGATGGCATTTTAGTACAACTGCCGCTACCTGACCACCTCGATGCCATAGCGCTACTCCACCAAATCGATCCAAACAAAGACGCCGACGGACTCCACCCAGTTAACCTGGGGCGCTTGGTGCGTGGGGAACCGGGATTGCGGAGTTGCACTCCAGCTGGGGTGATGCGCCTCTTAGAGGAATATGAAATTAACCTCAAAGGCAAACAAGCTGTTGTGGTGGGACGCAGCATTTTGGTGGGCAAGCCGATGGCGTTGATGCTGCTAGAAGCTGATGCTACAGTGACGATCGCGCATTCTCGCAGTCACGACTTAGCCGCCATTACCCGCAATGCCGATATTCTGATTGCCGCAGCAGGGCGATCGAATCTCATTACAGGTGATATGGTCAAGCCAGGTGCGATCGTTGTCGATGTCGGCATGAATCGCATTACCGATGATGCCGGGAATTCTCGCCTCGTGGGCGATGTCAACTTTGATGAGGTGAAGAGTGTAGCCGAATTTCTCACACCTGTGCCGGGGGGCGTTGGCCCCATGACTGTTGCCATCCTATTGCAAAATACAGTCTGGAGTTACAGCCAAAAAAGTTAATGGGGACTGGGCAATTTTAGATTTAATCTGAATCTGAAATCTGCAATTTAAAATTTGCAATTCTTCTGCGCCTAGCCCAATGCCCAATTCCCAATTCCCAATGCCCAATTCCCTGTAAAATTGTTACGGACATAGACACGCTCAAGGAATCGAGGGATGGTAGCTACGGATGACAAGCATTCGCCCCAGGGGGAATCCCCTACCTTTGATCTATCGGCTTACTTAGCCCAGCGACAGGCTTTGGTGGAAGCAGCTCTGGAGTGTGCCGTCCCCATCACCTATCCTGAAAAGATATATGAGGCCATGCGCTATTCCTTATTGGCCGGGGGTAAGCGCCTGCGTCCCATCCTTTGCTTAGCCACTTGCGAACTAGCTGGAGGTACGCTGGAAATGGCAATGCCAACAGCCTGTGCCTTGGAGATGATCCATACCATGTCGTTGATCCACGATGACTTACCGGCGATGGACAACGACGATTATCGGCGGGGCAAACTGACGAATCATAAGGTCTATGGCGAGGATATTGCGATTTTGGCTGGGGATGGCTTATTAGCCTATGCTTTTGAGGTTGTGGCCGAGACTCAAAACGTTCCACCGGAACGGCTATTACAGGTGATTGCCCGATTAGGACGTGCTGTGAGTGCAGCCGGGTTAGTTGGTGGCCAAGTGGTTGACCTGGAATCTGAGGGAAAGCCAGATATTACGCTGGAAACTCTTAACTTTATTCACACTCACAAAACCGGCGCTTTGTTGGAAGCTTGTGTGGTTTGCGGTGGGATTTTGGCTGGAGTATCGTTAATCGATTTGCAACGCCTATCCCGTTATGCTGAGAATATCGGGCTGGCGTTTCAGATTGTGGATGACATTCTCGATATCACGACACCTAGCGAGGAGTTGGGCAAAACGGCTGGCAAAGACCTCCAAGCTAAAAAGGCTACTTATCCTAGCCTTTGGGGATTGGAGGAATCTAAGAAAAAAGCTCAGCAACTGGTTGACGCTGCTAAAGCCCAAATGGCACCGTTTGGGGAGAAGGCTCGATCGCATATTGCGATCGCAGACTTTATCACCACTCGCACTAACTAAAACTCTTTGGGGACGGATTTAACCAGACAATCTATAATAAACCCGTCCTCACTCTTAACAGCAGAACCTTAAGAATCCACGTATCCTAAATCCCAAATCCAAAATCGATATGCAGGACTTTGGCCACATCCTAGACAACCGGGTGTTGCTGGTTGCTCTTTTAGCTTGTCTAATCGCTCAAATCTTAAAGCTTGTTATCCACTTTATCCAGCACGGTAAGGTGACCGTAAGAGTTTTGGTGGAAACTGGCGGTATGCCTAGCGCCCATTCGGCCTTAGTGGCTTCCTTGGCGGCTGGTGTGGGTCAGACGGTCGGATGGGCTAGTCCCGAATTCGCACTCGCCACCATTTTCGCCATCATCGTCATGTACGATGCTGCTGGGGTGCGTCAGGCTGCCGGTAAGCAAGCTCGCATCCTCAATCAAATTATTGATGAGTTATTTCGAGAACATCCTACGTTTAACGAAGACCGTCTCAAGGAATTGCTCGGACACACGCCTGTTCAAGTGATTGTAGGCTCGGCGCTGGGCATAACTATTTCCTGCTTGGCTGGGCCAGCGTATTAAAGATTTCAAATTTTAGATTGCAGATTTCAAATTGAATTTTTAAATCTGAAATCTCAAATCTAAAATTTGGAATTACTTACTTGCGATCGCAGCAGCGTTACCTTTTGGCTATCGACTACCATGACCCAAAAGCCGCGATCGCTTAACGCCTTCAAAGTATCTGTAGCATCCTTTTGATTGCTGGTATGCAACGCCAGTAAGTAGGGTCGTTGTCCGTAGGAAACTAAGCCTACGTCTTTCCTTAACGCTTGCTGCACCCGATCTGCCAGTTCTGGCTGGTTGAAATAATCTATCAGCACTGCATAACCAGTTCCCAGCGGTTTGGGATTATAGGCAGGTAAATTCTCTGTAGGCGGTGTTGCTGTTGCTTGGGCGACTGCTTTCGACTCAACGACAAATCCTGGCAACCCAGCAATGGCTATGGCAAAAATCACAGCCGCGTAGCACTTCTCGATCGCAATTTGACGCATAGCTTTTTGATTAATCAAGTGTCATTAGTCAAGTGTCATGGGCAGAATTCTCCAAACGACAACTGACAAATGACCTTTGACTAATTATAAGTGGCAGTTAGGACACTGACGCTAAGGAAGCGAGGGGATCGGGGATCTTCTCCGAGGGGGCCTGGAATTCTCCGGTGAGTACGTACTCCAATCGCAGTTTTAACCAAGTAATAAATTGAGGATTGGTGGAAATTACCGCCACAGATGGCTGGGGGCATTTTGCCTTAGCAGCTGCCATTTCCGGTACTTCCAGGAACGCTGGCTGCTTGATGAGCCAAAAATCAATTTGTTTTTCTTGCTCTTGATAGTTCCGGGTTCGTTCCCTCAGCACTTCCTCAAAGGGTTCTTCTTCTAGCAAAAAGCGCTGACTCGCTAAAACGTAGTAGTAAGTTGTCATTTGTCCTTTGTCATTAGTCATTAGTTATTAGTCATTAGTCATTTACCGAATAGGAATGACTAATGACCGAGTATTGCCTGTTTCATCTCGCGGACGGCTCGTTCTAGTCCGACTAAAACGGCTCGACTAATAATTGTATGACCAATGTTGAGTTCTTCCATACCTTTTAGGCAGGCAACTGGGTAAACATTCCAGTATGTGAGTCCGTGTCCGGCGTTTACTCGCAAACCAGATGCGATCGCATATTCGCACCCTTTGGCTAACACCTCTAATTCCTTCTCCCGATTCGCTTCATCGTGCGCCTCAGCATATTTGCCGGTATGCAGTTCAATAAATTTTGCTTTTACCTTGACAGCCGCATAAATTTGTGCTGGTTCGGCATCGATAAACAAACTGACGGGAATTCCGGCATCTTGTAATTTAGCCACAATATCACTCATGCGCTGGATTTGTCCGGCCACATCGAGTCCGCCTTCGGTGGTGACTTCTTCGCGACGTTCGGGTACGAGGGTGATGTAGTCTGGTTTGATGTCAAGTGCGATCGCCACCATTTCATCAGTAGCCGCCATCTCCAAGTTTAGATGAGTGCGTACCGTCTGCCGCAATATGAGTACGTCGCGGTCTTGGATATGCCGTCTATCCTCCCGCAGATGGACGGTAATGCCATCAGCACCTGCGAGTTCCGCCAATACCGCCGCTGCAACGGGGTCAGGTTCGATCGTGCGGCGTGCTTGGCGGATCGTGGCAATGTGGTCAATGTTAACGCCGAGTGTAGGCAACTTGGATTCTCCTTATGCGTAGAAGCGTCCGACCTTATATCTTACCTGAAAGGTTGGGATTGGCGCTCTCTTGAGTATGGTAAGTCTAATTACCCCAAGGAAGAGAAGGACTTGAAACCTGTGGATGGTGTTCTGGTTGTTGAGCATTAGGTATCCAGATTCGGAGTCTATCCCAAATATGACGTAGTGTTCTATACACCTCCATGATTTCAGGAATTTCAATTTCAGAATCAATGCGATCGACCTCATCCTGTGCTGCCTCGCACTTTTTCTTAAGTTCTTCAAGCATTGTCTGCCTATCTTCAGGAGATGTAGCTGTCTCAAAATTATCCCTAATAAACGTAAATATATCAGTAAAGACAGAACTCAAAGCAGGCAAATCGATCGCACATGAAATCGTATCTGAATATCCCCACCAGATACTTCCTTTGTTTGCCGCATCTTTGCCGAGTTCAGCTGCTGTGTGGCAAGCAAATGCGTAAATTTGACGTTCACCTAGCAGGTGTACATCATTCTTGGAAAGGGCGACCTCCCCATTTTGGGCTTTCAAGGCATCAGGAACACCGTGAGACATCGCGAAGAGAGGCACGTCAGCCTTACACAACGCTAATATGAGTTCCTGTTTTGTTGCTTTTTTCTCGAATAGCGTGACACAATTTGATGTGATGATTAGCTTCGCAATAGTCAGATTTGCCTGGGTCGATAGATCGTATGCGGGGACAAAGAAGATCATTAAGATTCTCTCCGATTAGCCATTCTCTTAAGAAAATCCCTCGCTACTCGAAGTACATCTGAGGCATATTGTTGACCAATATCTGTACCTTCCTCAATTTGCTTCCGAAGTTCATCTGCTGTAAATGATTCTCCATTTGCAGTTCGCCAAATTACTGTGTTTGCAGGTAGAACTTCCCGGATAAGTCCAGAGAAAACATCCCGACTGATGTTACGAGAAACGCTTTGTAATCCTGGTGTTGGTTGTGCTACCAACATATTTTTGATACCTGTCAAAAATTCACGCAGGGAAGGCGATCTTGCCGAAGCTCTATCAATATTGATATTCTTAAGAAAATCCCAGGAATTGAAATTTTTTCCAAAAGCCAATTCCGCATGGATTTTGGGAGTAGCGATATCTTCTGGTAATGGAAGCGTAGGTATCACTTCCCGCCCCCATTGAGTTTTTGTATTCTCTAGTGCTGTGATATCATCTGCAAAAAGCCAAGCCTCTATTTCTTTCATCGCACAGAAAACTTTTACAGGTGGATTACTTAACTTTCTTCTAGCACTAGATACAGCATCGGGGACACTTCCAGCGTCTGAATCAACTAGAACTGCACAACTTTCTGCAATATCAGAAGGTAGACCTTTTAAAAACTCTTTAAGGTTTTTATGACCGCTAATCGCATTAAGTTTGATTTTCTCTATAGGATATCCAGCAGCTTCTAAAATCCAAGTCACGATCTGGATATCTTTTTCCGTTTTGACAAGAAGTTGGATTGAGCCATCTTGCATAGTCTCACATTACCTAATTGAGAGTAGAAATACCAGCACAAGATTACTGGTGGAGAACATCCAAGCTATTTGAATTGTAACTCCTGTTAATGCTTGCGATCGCACCACCTCCAATACCGATCGGGTTTTGGGTAGCGGCACAGAAGCCAACAGCAGCACAACTGCTTCCACGCTTGTACTGCTGCTGCTTTAAAGCCTAAAATTTACGGATTTGAACCATCTTTGATCGGACGCATCGTTGGAAACATCACCACATCTCGAATACTTTGAGTATTAGTCAACAGCATCACCAATCGGTCTACTCCTATTCCCATTCCGGCACAATTTGGCATTCCCAAAGATAAAGCTTCAATAAAATCTTCATCCATTGGATGTGCTTCATCATCCCCGGCATTTTTCTGCGCTAATTGTTCTTCAAACCGCTTTCTTTGCTCTTTTGGATCGTTCAATTCTGAAAATCCATTAGAGTATTCCGTACCATTGATAAATAGTTCAAATCTTTCAACAAAACCTGGTTTGCTGCGATGTCCTTTGGCTAATGGACTCACTTCTACAGGGAAGTCAATGATGAAAGTTGGCTGAATTAAAGTTGAAGCAACTAGCCGATCGAACACTGCATAAAGCACATAACCCAAACTTTGTTTGTCTAAGTTGGCAAGGTGCAATCCTAGTTTTTCAGCGGCTGCGATCGCATCCCCTAATTCTAGCACATCAAAATCTAACTTAGTTTCATCTTTTACAGCTTCCACCATTGTCTTAACTTGCCAATGTTTACCGCTAAACCCAGCATATTTTTCGCTGTAATCATATTGGCGATCGAGATTAATTAACTGTCCTTGGTATTCAATTTGTTTCTTATCCCCAAAAACAGCCGCAGCCGCAAAGCAGATCACATCTTCAACCACTCCCAAAATGTCAAAATAATCTGCATAGGATTGGTAAACTTCTAAGGATGTGAATTCAGGATTGTGGGTACTATCAACACCCTCATTTCTAAATACTCTTCCTAACTCAAAAACACGCTCAAATCCCCCACAAACTGCCCGTTTTAGAAACAATTCCGTTGCAATTCGCAGATATAAATCCACATCTAAAGCATTATGGTGGGTGATAAACGGTCGAGCCGCCGCACCTCCATAAATTGCTTGCAAAACAGGAGTTTCTATTTCATAAAAACCAGCATCGCAGAGATATGAGCGAATACTTTGAACGATGCGACTGCGGAGGACAAAGCGATTAAAAGATTCTGGATTTCCCGCCAAATCCATTTCTCGATGACGGCGACAAGTTTCTGGATCATTGACTCCGTAATAGGCATCTGGAAATGGAATTGTCGCTTTTGATAACAGTTTCAGTTCGCGAACTTGGATTGATAATTCGCCGCGATTTGTCCGACAGCCAATACCTTCAGCGCCAACAAAATCTCCTACATCCAGTAGTTTTTCAATTTGTTTGAAAGCAATACCTGGGTCGCCTTTGACTAATTTTTTCTCGATTTTGAGTTGAATTCTATCCGTGGCATCTTTCAGATCAATAAAGATAATGCTACCACTATCGCGCTTCGAGGTAATGCGACCACAAACCCGAATAGAGAGTTCCTCTGGATCGGTTACTCCGTTGTTGAGTTCTTTTCCAGGTTGACTAAATAATTCCCTAACTTGCTGCGTGGTGTGCGATCGTTGATATGATTCGCTGGGATAAGGTTCTATACCTTGCGATCGCAATTGTTCCACTTTCTGAGAACGTACTTCTGCTTCACTTTGAGTCATCAGTTATTTCCTTGCCAAATATATCTTTTATTTTAGGTGATAGCTTGTCCGGCATTTACTCGTAAACCAGATGCTCGCGCTTGCTCCCACCCACAGACTAACACCTTTTATGTTCTCTTTTGACTGGTTTTATCATCTGCTTCTGCATATTTCCTGTTTGCAATTCAATCAATTTGGTTTTTCTATTGACAAAATAGTCAAATCTGTGTATCGCATCTAAGGACAGATGCAGGGGTTTTGCCCAAACCGCCGCGACGTGGGACGCACTTGGCGGATGGTGGCTATGGTCAATGTTAACGCCGAGTGTAGGCAACTTGGATTTTGCCATTCGTCTAGAAGCGTCCGACCTTATATCTTACCTGAAAGACTTACAGATTGACCTCTCCCCCTGCCCCTCTCCTGCTAGAAGAGGGGAGTAAGTAATCTTGCTCCCCCTTCCCTGGTAGGGAAGAGGGCTGGGGGGTTAGGTTTTTATTTGATAAAATTGAGAACTGCTATAATTTCTAGATTGTCTGGGATTTCAATAAAATATAGCTATAAGTTTCTCGCTCCCACACCACAGGTAAACAGCATGACTGCAATTTCCACTCAGTCAAAGCAAAAGCTCACTTTTGAGCAATTTCTGGCACAATATCCTGACGATGGTCGCTATGAATTAGTCGATGGAGAAATTGTGAAAATACTAGCAACTAGACAGCACGATGATATCGCAGATTTTATTACCGAACAATTTGATAGAGAAGTTGACCGACTGAGTTTGAACTACAAGGTGTCTGGGAGAATTATGGTTGCCACATTGAGCAAAAATGGTAGAGAACAGGGACGTTTTCCCGATGTCAGCGTAGTTAGTTTAGATGTCTGGCGTTCCAACCGTTCGGCTTATTCGGCTTTGCGAGAACCTTTGCAATTAGCTGTGGAAGTGGTATCAACTAATTGGGAAGATGATTACATCGATAAATTAGACGAATATCAAGGTTTAGGTATTCGTGAATATTGGATTGTAGATTATTTGGCTATTGGGAGTAGGGATTTTTTGGGTAATCCGAAGGTTCCTAGTGTTTTTGTTTATCTATTAGATGAGAATGGAGTTTATCAAGTAACTGGTTATAGAGGTGATGAAAGAATTGTATCTGCTACTTTTCCAGAACTGGAATTGACTGTTGAGGAGATCTTGAAGGTCTAGGCATCGGTTATTTTTTCAAAGTGCGATCGCATCATCTTTAATGGTATCCTAAAAAGGTGAAATCAGGATGCTACTAAATGCCGATTCCATCAGAAATTCAAGCTCTAATTGAACGATTAAACCAAGAACTAGCTGATACTGAGACTGATGCAACGCAGGGACTAAATTTAGTCAGACCTATATTGTCTCGCTTCCCAGATAATGCTAGAATGATTCAGTTCTTTGCTTTTTTCAATAACGGCCTACTCTTTGTAGAAATTTCCAGAAGAAGAGTTCAGACTTCTGTTGAGAGATTGGAAGCGACTGATGCGACAGCAGCGGATATTCAGGATGTAGGGGAAGCCTCTAGTACCCTACTGGGTAGGGTACTAGAGGCTAAAATAGATGGTAGACAAATTATTAGTATCTTGAGGGAATTACAATGAAAGAATTACCGAATGACGAAACACTGGATAAACTGCTTGAATTGGCAAAAAATTTTGAACAGAAAGCTAAAGCAGTGTACGATTTAGCAACAGAAATAGATGAAAAATTGCGAATAAGGCAGGAATTAAGAAGACAAGCTGCGATCGAGGAATTACGAAAAGTTAAAGTAGAGGGATGAGGCGCGATATGCCTACGGCACGCTTCGCGATCGCACTTTTTGGAAAGAAGGCGATCGCATCATCTTTAATGGTATGCTAAAAAGGTGAAATCAGGATGCTACTAAATGCCGATTCCATCAGAAATTCAGAATCTAATTGAACGATTAAACCAGGAACTAGCCGAGACTGAGGCTGATGCAACGCAGGGACTAAATTTAGTCAGACCTATATTGTCTCGGTTCCCAGATAATGCTAGAATGATTCAGTTCTTTGCTTTTTTCAATAACATCCTATTGTTCGTAGAAATTTCCAGAAGACGGATTCAGGTCGCCCGTGAACGGCTTGAGGTTCCCGATGCAACAGCCGAGGAAATTCAGGATGTTGGCGAAGAATTGGGAACGCTACTAGGTCGGGTACTTGAAAGTAAAATAGCTGTCAGAAAAATTAACACTAATTTGGAGGAATTACAATGAAAGAATTACCGGATGATGAAACACTGGATAAACTGCTGGAACTAGCCAAAGACGCTGAACAGAAAGCTAAAGCAGTGTACGATTTAGCAACAGAGATAGATGAAAAATTGCGAATAAGGCAGGAATTAAGACGACAAGCTGCGATCGAAGAATTACGAAAAGCTAAAGTAGAGGTATGAGATGCGATCGCACTTTTTGGAGAGAGTGCGATCGCATCACCTTTAATTGTATGCTAATAAGATCAAATCAGGATGCAGACGAATGACTGTGAAACAGCTACCGGATGAAAAAACTATGCTAAAAATATTGGAACTGGTCAAAGATTTTGAACAGTCAGCTAGAGAAATGTGTGAAATGTCAACAGCGATCGCTCATAAATATCAAAAGCGAATGCAGGAAATCAGAGAAGCAGAAAAAAAGCAAAGCGACTGAATAGACACGGCTTTTTAACTAAAACTTGATTTGAGCAAAATGAAAGAAAAATTGTTAATTTTTTAGAAAAATTGCTATGCTAATTATAGCAAGATAACAAGCAGGAGTTTGATAATTGGATATCATCTATGCCTATTCATTCCCAGCTTATTTGAACCCACAAGAAGGGTTACTCGTAAAAATTGGTCGTACTACTGGTGAGCAATTAGAAAAGGCAGCTTCGGAACGAGTAAGCGCACAGGTGGGCACTTCCAACCCTGAGCAACCCGTTTTATTGTGTGCTGTTGCCGTCCCAGATCGTGGGATAGAAATGTTGATCCACAACCATCTGAAACAGTGCGGGCAATGGATAGATAATGCTCCAGGCAGGGAATGGTTTAAATTTGACAATCGGACTTTGCTGGATACATTTCTGGAGCAGTTGGAACGGTGCAGCCTGATCCGTGACTTCCAGTATTTTGGACGGGTTGATAGTGTATTGGAATCGGGGACACGCGAGGAAGTCCTCGATCGTCTGGAAAGAGCCTACGGTATCAGAACCATTTTAGGAGCGACGGCCCGAAACCAGATCCCTGACTCGTTCATTAGAGAGCTTGAAAGTGCTCTATCCCCTCAATATCCTGGCTTTGCGAGTTGGCTGAACCGGACACTTGCGGATGAGAATACAGTAATCAATGTAGCTATAGAGGGGGAAGACTGGATGGGCTTGGCGATTTGGAAGCAAAAGTCAGAACACCGTGCCAAGCTATCTACCTTGTTTATTTTGCCTCAGTTTCGCGGTGAACAGGTGGGTGAGCGCTTAATGCTACGTTGCTTGGAGCAGTGGCGCATCAGGAGGTTTGCTAGTGTGGTGGTGTCCACAGCTCGGCGTGACCTGCTTGGTTTTTTCAATCGCTTTGGATTCCTATTGGAGGGGGTGGGCAGACAATGCTACGGGCGCGATCGCGAAGATGAACTCTTTTTGACTAAAATTATGGTGACACAAGCACAGGAAACACCTGCTCACGTTGAAGTAGTCGCTCGTTCCCTATTGCCGCTCCCCAGCGGGTTGGAAGAGATGTTTGCACTGCCGATTGCTCAGAGCGGTGGTTCTTGGCACTGCACTGCCACGTCTGCTGGTATCACATTGCAGGCTGAAGGGATAAGAAAGCAGTTTTCCCGCTCTCAATGGGGATCTCTAGTTTTCCCGGCAATATGCGGCATTGAGAATGAATTTTATATGCTACCCGTCCGACCATCCTTTCTAATCAGAAGGGTTGGTCGGTCATGGATATATTTTGGTACGCCACGTTTTGTGGAGGCAGACTTGGATGATTCTACTGTGTTTATCTATGCCAGTTCCCCGGTAACAGCAATTGTTGGAGAGGCAGTTATTACTTCCCGCGAAATAGGAACTGCTAAGGAACTGTTTTCTCGACTTGGGAACTCAGGCGTTCTATCCGAGACTGAATTTTTCGGGATGTATCCTTCAGCTAAGGAAATTCAATCCCTGAGCTTGAAGCGGTTTATGTTGTATCAACAACCCATCATGCTTGAGGAAGCTAGAGAGAAGGAAATTCTCAATGGCCCACCTCAGTCTTTTCAAAGGGTTCCCTATGAGGCCGTAAAGAAGATTAGGGGGGTTGAGTAGTGGCTTACTATCAATGGCTTAAAGTTTTGAGTATAAAGCGGATTTATGCTGAGCGGCTGATTTCTGGAACAAAACAGATGGAGTTACGCAAGCGCGATTTGGGTATCCGTCCGGGTACATTGGTGCTTTTATATGAGACAGCCCCTAATAATCGGATTGCTGGCGCGTTTATGGCAGGAAAAACGTTTTCCTGTCCTGTGACTCAAATGTGGGATGAATATGCGCCATTACTTGGCATCGCTCGCCCGGACTATGACAGCTATTTTACCGGGGTTGAAATGGCATTTGGAATCAAAAGCGAAGGCGGTTTTACTCTCAATATCCGTTCCTATGATGAACTACAACAAGAGTTTCCGGGCTTTGTTGTCCCTCAACTTACCCTGAACTGGAAAGCTGAATGGTTTGTACCAGACGACTATGTAGAGGCGCTGAATGCAGGCCATGAGCGGATTAAGGAAAAATTTGTCCTGGCAGAGCAGCTTTCCTTATTCTAATGAATAGGACTGATACAAAAAACACTTTAAACACTATCAAGGCGATTCGCTCACGCTAGTAGTAGTGAACACCCCGTAGGTTGGGTTGAACGAAGTGAAACCCAATGCGAATGTTGGATTAATTTTGGTTTTCGTTCCTCAACCCAACCTACACTTCACTGACTGTAAAAACGTAGTGTTGACGAAAGGCAGTGGTGGAAATGCCCAGATTAAGTTTATAATGACAGTGCGATCGTCTTGCGATTTGAATGCAATAAAAGAGGTAATTATGTCTAAACAGAGTTTACCCGATATAGCACCTTCTGCTCCTAATCCAGAAGCTCACTTAAGCGAACCAATAGCAGATATCCTTCGCGAGATTCAGCAAACTCCCAGGGAACATTGGCCGAAGTTAGTTCAGATGCTGCGGCTGTTTCGGGAGGCGGTAACGGTGGAGCCAAGAGTGTCTGAAGAGTTTGATAAAATTGATATTACTAAGCTTTCACAAGAGGAGAGGATTAAGAGAAATCAAGCGGCAATTGAGTTGCTGCGGTCGTGGCGCGAAGATGATGATGATGAAGAACAAAAAGAAACTGCGGAATACCTTGAGAAGGTGTTAGATGAAGACCGGCTTTCTAATCGACCCTTATTTCCATGAGTAGAGTAATTATTTTAGATTCTGGCCCATTGGGAATGGTGACAAATCCCAAAGCAAAACCCCCATATTTAGAGTGTCAACTCTGGCTAGTATCTTTGCTACAAAGGGGCGAGGCAGTAATCTTACCTGAAATTGCTGACTATGAGATACGGCGCGAATTAATCCGGGCAGGTAAATTAGCAGGTATTAGAAAACTCGATCAGTTTAAAATTGCGCTTACATACCGTCCACTGACGACAGAAGTAATGCTTCTAGCGGCGCAATTGTGGGCAGATGCAAGGCGGAGAGGAAAGCCAACGGCAGAACCTAATGCACTTGATGGAGATGTAATTTTAGCGGCTCAGGCAATATGGGAAGCAAATGATGGAAATGAGGTTATAATTGCCACAACAAATGTGGGTCATTTGTCTCAATTTGTTGATGCTCGTGAATGGCGGTTAATTCAGTAAAACTCAATTTTTCTCCTCACCTCTAACTCGAAGCACTGGTATAAAAACGCAACGCAAACCGCCAAAATCCAACCGAAGCGAACAACAGCCCCAATGCCAACACTCCCGCACCTAACACCCAGCCGACTTCACCTCGACCCAGCATCGCCTCCGCTGGCACAGTAGTCAAAAATGCTACTGGTATAACGAAAGTAAAGAAGAAACGATAAGCCGTAGGATAAGCCACTATCGGAAATCGTCCCGCCTCCAGCAGACCTCTCAGTACCTCGGTAACGTTGTATATTTTGACAAACCAGATGCTAGTTGCTCCCAGCATAAACCACAGACTGTAGAGACTGACAATACCAAAGAGAAGCGGAATAGCACTCAGGAAGTAGCCGCTTATACCGATACCGAGACGTATACCCGCGTAGCCAATCATCACGAAACCGAAGAGTAAATCTGGAATTCCCCAAGGTGAAACACTCCGAGTCGAAAGCCAAAACTGACTGCTGATAGGTTTAAGCAGCACAAAGTCCAGAGTTCCCTCTTGAACTTGCCGAACAATGCGGTTTAGATTAGGAACTAAGAAAGTACTGGAAAAGCCTTGTAATAAAGTAAATATTCCCAGTACCACCAAAGCTTCTTCCCAACTCCATCCCTGAAAGGTGTAGCCGGTGCGATAGAAAAGAAAGAGACTGAACAAGCTACCTATAAAATTTCCCACACTGCTTAATGCAGCTAAGACGAAATTAACTCGGTACTCCATCTCAGCTGCGATCGCAGTACTCCAAAACAACCCTAACACGCGCAAGTATCGTTTCATATTTGGAATTTTAACCACAGATAAACACAGATAGCATCATCTGCGTTTATCTGCGTTCATCTGCGGTTGTAATTTTAAATTTGACATTGCAATCCAAAATCTAAAATCTAAAATTAATTAAGCTCCCATACCCGAATACCGTTTCAGTCCCCGACGCCACAACCAGCGGTTCCAGACAAAAAACACCAAAAACCAACCTAGCATCGCCAGAAACCCTCTTCCCACATCCACAGGTAGACCTACCAAAAGCGCTGCTGGAAAATGAATCAGGTAGGGAAACGGAGTCCAAAGCACTACTTCCCGGACATTATCTGGGAAAAGTTCCAGAGGCGCAACTATACCAGAGAGAAATAGGTATAATAGAAACCAGAATTGTTCGATCGCAGCAGCTCGCTCGATCCAAAAAGCGAACATAGCAAAAGTATACTGGATTAGAAAACGCAGCGCAAATGCGATCGTCACTGCTGGCACAAACAGCAAAAAGCCTGACCAACTCGGTAACCAAAAAGCTTGGGGATAGAGTATAAAAAACAACACCACCAACAAAAGGGAAAATGGCAAACGGGCAACTCGTTCAGAAAGATGAGCGGCGACGTGGTGCCAAACCGGGTCTAGAGGCTGTAGCAGCTTAGCAGAAAGCTTTCCTTCCACCACCTCTTTCTCAAATTCCCAAATCACCCAGACCGTAGACAACTGCCGCACAAAGAAAACTGTCAGAAAGTACCGAGCAAATACCACTGGTGTCAATCCGAACCGCCCACCTTGCGCCGCCTCCATCCAAATTCCCATCAAAATCAGCGGCAAAGACCCGGACAAAACCCACAACACCAATTCAGCCCGGTACTCCACCATCTGAGCGTAGTACACCGAAAGTAACACTCTAGCTTTTCTGACAATCCCTTTCATCAGGCTACCCCTGCACGAAAGACTCGACCAATCACTTCTTCAACCGGCGGGTCAGTTACTGTCAAATCAAGCACCTCCATCTCTGCCAGTATCCTAGCCACCGTCCGGGTGAGTGCTTCCCGTCGCACCAAAAAACGCACCTCCCGACCCTCTACTGCTTCCAGTTCGCCATATCGCAACAAGTCAGTTTCGGACAAAGCTTGGGCTAGCTCTACTTTAACTTCTCGATAAGGAGCGAACCGCTCCAACAGACTTTCCAGACTACCATCGTAGATTAGCTGACCCTGGTGAATCAGCAGAACTCGCTGGCAAAGAGCAGTGATATCCGCCATGTAGTGACTCGTCAAAAGCACCGTAGCTTGGTAGCGCTGGTTATATTCGCGCAAAAAGTCCCGCACCGCAACCTGAGCATTAACATCCAGTCCCAGAGTCGGTTCGTCCAAAAAGAGTACTTGAGGGCGGTGCAGAAGTGCGGCTAGTAATTCTGCTTTCATGCGTTCACCCAGAGAAAGCTTGCGTACAGGCAGAGTCAGCTTCCCCTCAAGCGCCAGCAGCTCAGTCAGTTCCCCCACCCGCTGCCGGAATTCGCGATCGGATATGTTATAAACAGCAGCGTTAATCTTCAAGGAATCTAGGGCAGGCAAATCCCAGAGTAGCTGCTGCTTTTGCCCCATAACCAAAGTTATTTTTTGCAAAAAGGCTTCTTCGCGCCGAAAAGGGACTTGTCCAGCCACCCGAACATTACCAGAAGAGGGATGAATTAGCCCTGTGAGCATTTTAAGTGTAGTGGTTTTCCCCGCTCCATTGGGCCCCAAAAATCCCACCACCTCGCCTGAGCCAATTTGAAAAGAAACTCCCTGAACAGCCTTCACCAAGCGGTAGGTGCGATGCAGGAAATGGCGCAGCGTCCCCTTGAATCCCGGTTCTTTAACCGCCACTGGATAAACCTTGCTCAGGTTTTCAGCCACGACAATGGGCATAGGCCATCCAAAACATTCCACATTTTTGACACTCCCCGCGCTAAAGCGACGGGGATTCTTGGTTCAAAGAGTCCACTTAACTTAGATACCTTGCAGTTTCACTCGCCAGAGATGGTTCTCTCCCCAAGCGTTTTACCCCATTGCAGAGGTCTGTTGGGATATGCCCTATCCTACAGTTTAAACCAAGAAATATTGGTTTTCTGGTACTTGACGCATGAAGATTTTACCTAGCAGTGCTTTTCCTGCTAGAACTCTCTATCTTCAGTTTTCAAGGTGCGTAGCCTCTCGGCAACTGGGTTTTTATTATTGTTGAATACCCGCTCCTGCTAAAGTCTAGATTAACACAGAATTAATCAAAGCCGTCCTTTATGACGGGGTTTTAAACCCAGTTTTTCGATAAAATAGCAAAGCCCTCTTGTAATATTGTCCAAGAGGGCTTTACTGTAAATATTAAACCTGGCACCGAGCTATTTTCCCAGGCAGTGACCCGCCAAGTATCTTCGCCGCAGCAGCGTTTCACAACCGAGTTCGGGATGGGTCGGCGTGGGTCCACCGCGCCAAAAGCACCAGGAA
>Ga0335394_10000094_pt1 | contig 82136 bp, 60 predicted proteins | sample MAT03_FD_205741 | JGI IMG/M metagenome (GOLD analysis project Ga0335394, IMG submission 205741) | Freshwater microbial communities from Lake Fryxell liftoff mats and glacier meltwater in Antarctica - MAT-03 (spades assembly) (version 2) ... | reverse complement strand
GACCGCACCTTTTGCTGTGAGCGTTGCAGTCTAGTATTAGATCGAGATCACAACGCGGCAATCAACATTCTTGAGGCGGGGCATCGCCTCATACTGTCTCAGTCGGTGGAAGTCCCTGCGTCAAGCACGGCATCCGGCGTTCACGGCAGAAGCCCCTGCCTTTAGGCGTGGGGAATATGTCACGGTGTATCGGTTGCTTCGCTTGTATCAGTGGATTTAGGTGTTGCCTCTAACGTACTAATGGGTGCGGTTGTGGCTTCCGCCGTAATTTCGGCAGTTGCTTCGGTGGTAACTTCTAGCGTGACCTCTGGCGTGGCTTCATCTGTAGCTTCTGGCGCGACGATGACTACACCTTCACGAGTCAGGGTACGGAAAACGCCGGACGCACCGACAGAAAGCGCAACATAATAATCCGACGAGGAAATTTTAGCGACGAAATCACTGTTTTCTAATTGACTACCGATCAGCAGCACATAAGTGTTGGTGACGATCTGCGGTATGGCTGTCGCGGCGGGTTCAGGGGTGCCTTCGTCTGGAGAGGCGTCTTCTTCCTGAACGGTAATTGTGACCGTCGCGGTTGGCGCAGATAGACCATAACTTTCTTGAACTTCCGTACCGAGCGGCGCATTCATGCGGAGATTGCTGACTTGGTTGAGGATGCTGTTGATTCCGTCAGGGTTAAAAGTCTCTCCCGTCTCTAAATTGAGCATCGTCCATGTATCGTTTTGCTTGACGAATTCAAACGTGCCGTTGGCATTCTCCACTTTAATGCGAAGTATGTTTTCCTGCGGCGCAGAGAAATAAACGGCATCAATCCATGCAGTAACGCCCGTTGGAATATCAAAGGCGGCGAGTCCGCTGGTCAAATATACTTCAGGTTGATCGTTAACGCGCATATGCGTGGCATTGGCCCCAGCGGCGCTCCCAACGTAAAGTGTGTCGGTGCGATCTCCTGCTTGTAGTTGGATGATACGCGAAAAGTTGTCATCGCTCACTTGAAGCCGATTATGGCTGGAGACATTTTGGGCGATCAAACGGTTGGCTTGTAAGCCGCTAATCGCGCCTAGCAGACTAGCAATTCTCGCATTATCTATTGGGTAATCGCCGCCGCTGCGAAGCACCCAAGTGCCTTCGGTGTTTTTGGCGAAAACCAATTCATTGAGTGAATCGCGCACGGTGATTTCGTCCACTTGGTCAATCGCGAAGTCGGATACTAAAAAGCCGCCTGCTTCCGTAGCATTGGATGAGCCGCTACTACGGAAGATCAAAAACGCCGCCAAGACGATTTGCGCGATTAAAAGGACAGTCAGAATTTGGTTACGTGAGTTGATTTTCATCGATTAAGCCTCCCCAGCACTGCTGACCTGCGAGGGCGCGACAGTTGGTTGATCGGGTAAAACAAGTTCCATCGGTTGTTCGCTGCGTTTGCGTAACTGCCAGATGAGGCCGAGAACGATCAGCGAAATTAGCGCAAAAGCATAATTCGCCACTTCCCAATTGTTCTGTTCATTTTCCGTAAGGGGATCAAGCAATCGTGCTGATGTGCCGCGTGAACGGATGCTGGATAACGCCGTGTCTTGCACGAACCAATCTACGCTGTTCGCCATAAATTCAATCGCGTTTTGCGGAGAACGATCACTGTTGAGGCTGCTCGCCAATTGGAAGATGTTGTCGTTCAGGAACTCGCTGCTGCCGACGACAATCAACCGCGCTGTATCGGGCGATGTCGTGATGAAACCGGCGGGCTGCTGTGGCGGTTGGGGGGCTTGTGGATTAAGCGGGTCGGGCGTGGCCTCAGCGGTGGGGAAGGGCGAGGGCTTATCCGCGAAATAGCTGGAAAAAGTACCTGTGATGGCAACCGCGAGAACTTGCGAACCTGGCTCACCTTCTACCGGGAAACCGATTTCGGGATAGATGTCGGTATTGGGTTGTGTGCTGCTATCCGTCGTCACATAAGCGTTATCGGTAGAACGCGCCAAAATGGAAACGGTGCGTCCGGCGTTTATGGTTTCATCCAGTAGCAGCGGCGACACCCAATTGAGTGTTAATGCCGGAAGGCTGGCGACAATCGGGCTGTCGCCGTCCATCCCGTCGGGGCGGATATTCACGAACTGCGGATAATCCAGCGCTTGAATTTCGGCGACGACCATACCCCCGACATTGCGCGGTACCTGTACTGGAAATTGGGAGTTTTGGGTATCCAGCACCAATTTCTGGTCAACAGTAATGCCGTAACTGGCGAGCATTTCCTGTAACCCGCCCTCAACTGGAATTAAGGCGATACTGCCTTGTGCTTGGTCAACCCCAAGTTGATAATTAGCGGCTGCCACGAAGACCGCGCCGCCGCGCATCAAATACTGGTCGATGGCGTAGCGGTCAATATCGGTCAGATTTTGCGGCCCAATGATGAGGAGCGCATCAATATCGCTTGGCACTTCCCCAGTTGCAAAGTTGACCTGTTGCAATTCATAACTTTCACTCAAGGCATTGGCAAAATTATTGTACTGTTGATAAGTTTGTGTTTGCTGCCCCGTCATCGGGTCGATTTGGGGTTCGCTAGAAGGCAGCCAAATGCCAACTACTTCAAGAAAGCCAGATGATGAGCGCTTTAGGCTGGATTCAATACTTTCGCGCACTGCGGTTTCGCTAAAATCGCCAGTCGGGTAAATGACTTGGGTTTTATCACCTGCTTGGACCAAAATATGTAGATAGAAGGTTTGTTGGGCGAAAATGTCCACCGCAATCGGATTGATCTGATAATCAAGCGAAAGTTGGTTCAGATCTACGCCTGCATTTGGATCAGACAGATTGACCGTTTCAAACGTCAACTTGCCGCCGGAGTCTGCGGCGATTTCGTCCGCAATTGTGGCGATTTGCGTTGGTGCTTCTGCAAATTGTTCCGGCAATGTATCTGATGTAACGAAAAGTGTGAGTTTGGCAGGCTCGTCCAGAGAGGCTAAAATCGCATCAATGCTTTGGAAGCCATAGATGATGCGTTGGATGTTACTGGTCAAATCATATTCAATATTCCGTAGACGCACATCAACCGTACCACCGACTTCAGTCACTTCAATCAGATCTAACAGGCTGATGACGGTGCTTTGGTCGCCGTAGCGAATCAGAATATCTAAATAGGCATTCACGAGTGAAGTGCCACCGCGCCCGGAAAATTGCAATGGGGAAGGCTGAATACCGTAAGTCTGATTCGCTTCGGTTTCCAATTCAGGATCGGTGATTGGATCGAGGAACTCTAGTTGGATAGTGTTCCCCGACGCAATTTGATATTCGCGCAGGACATCGCGCACTTGTGGAATCAGCGGCGCGAGCAGGGGATGGGTTTCTTCGCTAAAGTAACCGCGAATCAGCAGCGGCTCTTGCAAGTTGCTCACAAGATCGCGGGTGACGGGTGAAAGGGTATATTCTTGGCTGGCGGTTAAATCCAAACGGATGCGATCAAACGGAAACAGCAGAATATTGAACACGACCAAGTTTAAGATGATGAGGGTCGCCAGCAGCCGACGGTTAAAGCGATAGCTCTGCGTTTGTGCGCCAGCGCTCCAACGTTTGCTATCCAATGAAAGGATATTTAGCGTCAAAAAGGCAATCGTGAGCGAAACATAATAAACCAAATCGCGCAGGTCGATGACACCACGCTCGATGCTTTCAAAGCGGCTGCCCGTGCCGATGGCGCGTAAAAGCTCGCCAATATTGGCATTCACCAATTCGGTGGCGGTGGTCGTGCCGACCAGATAAAACAGGCCACAGACGATTACGGTCAAAATCAAGGCAACGATTTGGTTGCTGGTGCGCGACGAAATAAACAGTCCAATGGCGACATAGGCTGAAGCCATCAAGACCGCCGCCAGATAGCCGCCAATCACGGGGCCGAGATCAAGATTGCCTAGAATAGCGACGGTAATTGGTAGCGAGAACGTCATCAGCAGCGCAACCGCCACCAGCAGCAGCACGGCGAAAAATTTGCCGACGACAAGCTGCGTAATTTTCACGGGCATCGTCAGCAGGATTTCTAACGTGCCGGTTTGTGTTTCTTCGCTCCACTGACGCATGGTGAGTGCGCCAATCAAGAAGATCATCAGCAGCGGCATCCCCTGAAACAACGGACGCACATCCGCCAAACCACGTGCGAAGAAGGCATCCACCCAAAAGAAGGTGAACAGCGTAATCACCAGAAATACGCCGACGAAGATCAGCGCCATCGGTGAACCGAAATAGTTGTTGAGTTCTTTACGTGTAATTGCTAAAGACTGATTCATAGACTGACAGTCTCCTTATTTTGGTCTGTTAAAAATTGAGTATGCCGTTTAAGAAGCCGTCGCCAGCCGATTAAAGACCGACTCTAAGGTCAAGACATCGCGCCGAAGTTCGCGCAGCGCCCAGTTGTTTGTTTTGGCGGTGTCATAGATGAGGGGTGCAATGTCGGCCTCACTGGTGATGCGATAGGCCGGAAAGCCATCGCGTGTCTGGAAAACCTCTACGCCTTCGACTGCCTCTAAAGCGCTTAATTGCGTTTCCACGCTCTCAGCAGTTTCCTGCAAGACGAGGATAGTATTCGCCGTTGCCGAGAGTTCATCCAGCCGCGCATCCGCCTTCACTTCGCCGTTGATGATGACAATCACCCGGTCACAAACGGCCTCAACTTCTGGCAAAATATGCGATGAAAACAAAATCGTGCTGTGCTGCGAAAGGCGTTTGATGAGATTACGAATTTCGACAATTTGGGTGGGGTCAAGCCCGACGGTGGGTTCATCCAGAATGAGCAGTTTGGGCTTGTGCAAGATGGCTTGCGCTAGGCCAACCCGCTGGCGTAGTCCTTTACTAAGCTGAGAGATCAAGCGGGTGCGATAATCTGCCAGACCTGTCGCGTGGATGGCTTCGGAAATTAGCGGCACTTGCTGATTGGCTGGAATGCCGCGCAAATCCGCCATGAGCTTGAGATAGGCTTGTACGGAAAGTTCGGGATACAGCGGGGTGTTTTCCGCCAGATAGCCGATTTGCGCTTGAACCTCTTGTGGATTCACCAATACATCCAAACCGTTGATTTGTACACTGCCTTCGTCCGGGTGCATGTAGCCTGTCAAAATTTTGATCGTGGTCGATTTCCCCGCCCCATTGGGGCCGAGCAACCCGACGATTTCCCCCGCGCCGACAGAAAAACTAATTCCCCGCAGCGCCTCGATAAGCCCATAAGATTTTTTCAGATTTTCGACTTCGATCATAGTTGAACCGCCGGAAGGTATCTATAGAGAACCTATAGTGCTGGTAAGCAAAACCGGATTATTATACACATCACTGCTTTTAAACGTGCAGGTCAATTTTTTGATTTAACAAATTTTTTACAAGCGGCAATTACAAGCGGCATAGCGGCCTAGTTTGACTTATAATGAAAGCATGAAAGCAAAACGACTTCTCAATTTGATGGGTGATAAACTTCATACGCTGCCGTTGGTTGTCCTCTATTTAACCGACGGCTGTAACAGCCGTTGCGTAACGTGTGATATTTGGCGCAGCCCACGTCGGAATATGCGGCGGGATTTGGTCGAACAGATCGCCTCGACCTGCGCGGATTTACAAGTGCGTTGGGTGTTGCTGAGTGGTGGGGAAGCCATGCAGCATCCTCATTGGCCTCAGATTGCGCGGCGCTTTCGGGACGAGGGCGTTCACGTTATGCTGCTCACGAACGGCCTTTTACTGCGAAAACAAGCTGATGATTTAGTTGGCAATGTTGATGAGGTCATCGTTAGCCTCGACGGAGGGACAGCCGCCACTTATGACGCAATTCGGGGGGTTGATGCTTTTGACTTGGTGCTAGAAGGTATTTGCGCGGTACGTGAGCGCGGATTACCCGTAACGACACGCACAACCGTGCAGCGGATGAATTTCCGCGAAATCCCACAGATTATCGAAGCCGCCCGATCATCTGATGTCAATCAAATTAGTTTTTTGGCGGTGGATGTGAGTAATGAATTTGCTTTCGGGCCGCGCTTTACAGCGGATGCCTCATTGATGCCACTGACACAAATTCCCGCACCTGATCAATCGAATGCGCTCTCGAAAGATGACGTTGATGAATTGACGCAAATTTTGGATGAGGTGGAAGTGCGTTTTGCTGCTGAATTTGCGTCGGGACGATTGACAGAATCTCCCCAAAAATTGCGCCGGATATTGGCCGATTATTTTAAAGCCCTGAATGGCGAGGGGGATTTTCAACGTCCTCGTTGCAATGCCCCACATTTTAGCACCGTAATTGAAGTGGATGGTACTTTGCGCCCTTGTTATTTCTTGCCGAGTTACGGGAAAATTCAATCAAATAATGGTGCAACAGTGGTAAATTCGTCCGTACAACAACAATTGAATACGGATACCGCCCAAGCCCTGCGCCGCGCTTATCGCACGGGGCAGCGCCCGGAATGTGAACGCTGTGTTTGCCCACTCTATAAAGGACCACGTTCTTTGCTGGGAATTTAAATCATGCCCTCACCACTCTTTTTTACACTGCCGCTCTTTTTGCTTAGCGTGATAATGCTTGCACGGTTGGCGATGATCGTTACAGGAATCCACAAGGGGCCGTTGCTGAATCTTTTTGAGAAATATGGGGATGCTGAGGATAATTTTTATATTACGCCTCGCGCCTTATTTTGGAGTGGCGTACTTACCTTCAGTTTGCGTGGGGTGTTTTCCGGCCTCATCTACATTCCTTCACGGTGGGAAATTTTAGGGGCGCTTTTGGCGGCGAGTGGTTATTTTTATACACGGCTTTCGCCCGAAGTTAAGAATATCCGCCTTTCGCTGCCAGCGCTGCCCTTTTGGTATAATGAACTGCGTGAGCGTACCACACGAGAGGAACGGCGGCGCTTGGCCTATATGTGGCTGCGGCTGCCGCTGCGGACGCGCCTTTTGTATAACACCCATGATCGAGCATTTTTCGTGTGGGCAGATTTGGTCATTATGGCGACTTTGCGTTCAAGTGAATGATGGATAGGTAAAGCGATGTTGAACACTTTAAAGCGGCGACTTATAGGACGTTCAAGGTCTCTTAGAACGCTTTCTAGCATCGAGGCCTATAAACAATGGGCGGCAGTGTATCCACCTCATGCCCATAATCCCCTGATGCAAATCGAAGAAGCAGCGATGCTGGCAATGATGCCGAATTTGCGGAATCGCACTGTCGTTGATCTAGCGTGTGGGACAGGGCGCTATGGGCTTTTGGCCTTGCAACAAGGAGCGGCGCAAGTGATAGGTTTTGATAACAGCTTTGCGATGTTGAGCGCAGGACAAAAATCGGAAAGTAGCTTACTCCCATTTGTCTTAGCGACGACTGAAGGTCTCCCGCTTAAAACTGCTTCGGTTGATGTGGCGTTGTGCGGCTTGGCGATTGGGCATTTATCAAGCGTACAATCTATGATGGGTGAGATTGCCCGTATATTAAGGCCTGATGGCGAGGCACTCATCAGCGATTTTCATCCATTTTTGTTCTTAACAGGTCGCCGGCGCACGTTTATGGTTAATGGCGCGACTTATGCCGTCGAACATTACGCCCACCTCTATGCTGATATGGATGCGGCAGCGAAACAAGTAGGATTAAAGATAGAAAAAGTCGCCGAGCCAAAAATAACGATTGATGGGCTTCTGCTGCCTGCAGTGATTGTTTACAGTTTGCGAAAATAAATTAAGATTGTGGCGGTTCGCTGCTGCCGGGGCGCACAACAAGGACATAAACCCCCATTATAATTGCAATTATGCTTGGCGGGACACAAAGCGCAATAATGAGGCGTGGGAATGCGTCTAGGTCGGTGCTGCCCGTAACGAGCCATATCCCCACAAAAAGCAGAATACCCAGTGTGCCTAGCACCGCCCCTACTAGTCCCGCCCGCGAAAATGTCTTCGTATTAAATGAATTGGGTGGCTGACCCATAAAACGCCGCCTTCATAAATCGATCATGAGCTAATAGTACAATAAATCAATGTGAAGACGCGAGAGTTACTATCCGGCTTTGGTATCTAGCGTCTGGATTGTTTTGAGGTGAGAGATGAGGCGTTGCAGATTAGCACGTTGCAGCCTGTTGCGTTGGATAAAATGGTTTTCATCCGGCTCAATCATAATCGTCACTTGCTCGGAGACCATTGTACGCACCATTGGAATGATCGGTGGCGCAGTGTTGACAGGCGTAATAACCTGAATTTCGCGTGTTTCTAGTGCGGCTGTTTTTATTTGCTCTTGTGAGGCATAAACATCGTAGGTGCCAAGCTCACGAACACGGCTGATTCTTACACGTCGTAAGATCGAAAGTAGAGCTATGAACCCGATCAAGGTCATTAATAAACTAACAGAGCCAATAGAAAAGAGCGCTAACAGCGCTAATGTTGCCTGCATATTTTACTTGTCCCCACTTCTTATGTAATTTTAGAGCGTACCGACATAACACTCAATTTAAGATGTGTTGTAAATTGGTTGCTTAAAGGTATGAATTTTTCTTGATATGTTCTTGATGGTTTTTTACCTAAGCCTGACTCCTTTTTGATGTACTTTTGACGATAATCGACCCATCGCTTGAGACAAGGAACGCTTTTATGGACTTGGAACTTTTGCTCGCGGGGTTAGTCGCGCTTGGTTTAATACTTTATCTCGGATATTCGCTTTTATATCCTGAGAGGTTTTAATGATGTCTGGACTTGAGCTTCTTCAAATTGTCGTCTATTTCGGCTTACTAATCGTTTGCACCCCGCTTTTAGGCGGATATATGACAAAGGTGCTGAATGGTGAACGCACCTTACTTTCGCCGCTGCTGCGCCTGGTGGAAGGTGTAATTTATCGTTTATCTGGTGTAAATCCATCGGAAGAACAAAATTGGAAGCAATATGCGCTGGCGATGTTGGCATTTAATGTCATCGGTTTCCTCGTGCTGTTCTTGGTACAACTGCTTCAAGGCAGCCTTCCCTTAAATCCAGCCGGGTTAGCGAATGTCGAGCCTGCATTGGCTTTTAACACCGCCACCAGCTTTATTACCAATACGAATTGGCAATCTTATGCTGGCGAGACGACGATGAGTTATCTCACGCAGATGGTTGGGCTGGCGGTGCAGAATTTTGTCAGCGCAGCAGTAGGGATTGCGGTTGTTGTAGCGCTGATTCGCGGCTTAGTACGGCGTACAAGCACTACATTAGGAAACTTTTGGGCAGATTTGGTTCGCAGTATTTTGTATATCCTACTGCCGCTTTCCATCCTATTGGCGTTGATTTTGGTAAGCCAGGGTGTTGTCCAAAACTTCTCCGATCCAGTTGAGGTTACGACACTTGCTGGCGAAACCCAAACACTTCCACAGGGGCCAGCCGCTTCGCAGATTGCGATAAAGCAGCTTGGCACGAATGGGGGAGGGTTCTTTAATACCAACAGCGCACACCCGTATGAAAACCCTACACCTTTGAGTAACTTCTTGGAAATGTTCTCAATTCTGCTTATCCCAGCAGCATTGACCTTTACCTATGGAAAGATGGTGGGTTCAGCCCGTCAAGGGTGGGTGATTTTTGCCACAATGCTGATTTTGCTGCTTGTGGGACTGACGGTCATGTTGATTTCTGAATATGGCACGAATCCTGTTTACGGTATCGCAGGCATGATGGAAGGCAAAGAAACGCGCTTTGGTGTTGCCAATAGTGTTTTGTGGGGGGCGGCCACGACAGCCGCTTCTAACGGCTCGGTCAATGCTATGCACAGCAGCTTTACACCGTTAGCTGGTGGTATCGCCATGATTAATATCATGCTTGGTGAGGTCATCTTCGGCGGTGTGGGTGCCGGGCTGTATGGCATACTGATTTTTGTCATCCTAACGGTGTTCATTGCTGGATTGATGGTTGGGCGAACACCGGAATACTTGGGCAAAAAGATTGAATCCTGGGAGATTAAAATGGCGATTGTGGCTGTTCTTCTGCCTAGCTCCAGCATTCTTCTTTTTGCCGCGCTCGCTTCGGTTGTGGATGCTGGGCTTTCCAGCCGCGCTAATGTTGGGCCACACGGCTTAAGCGAGATTCTCTATGCTTTCACTTCAGCAGCGGGTAATAATGGGAGCGCCTTCGCTGGTTTAAACGCCAATACCCCGTTTTATAACATCCTGCTAGGGATTGCGATGTGGGTTGGGCGCTTCGGGGTCATTCTACCTGTATTGGCAATCGCCGGCAGTATGGTGACGAAGAAAGTCGCACCGCCTTCACCCGGAACTTTCCCAACGGATGGCCTGCTGTTTGTGGGTTTGCTGATTGCGGTGATTGTGATCGTCGGCGCGCTGACGTTCTTTCCGGCACTTTCGTTAGGGCCGATTGTTGAACAATTCTTGATGAATGCCGGACGTGCATTCTAACGGTAAAAGGAAATTCGATCATGGATAATAAAACGAAAGCCAGACCTCTCTTTGAGCGTTCTATTGTGCAGCGGGCGATTGTCGATTCATTTCGTAAACTTGATCCGCGCCAACAAGTGAAAAATCCTGTGATGTTCGTGGTTGCCGTAGGCGCAATCATGACATCCGTTATCGTGATTCGTGATGTCTTATCGGGACAGACCGAATCAGTAGGATTCAATCTCCAAATCACATTGTGGTTGTGGTTTACCGTGTTGTTCGCCAATTTTGCCGAGGCGATGGCGGAAGGACGTGGTAAGGCACAGGCTGACAGTTTGCGTAAAGCCCGTACCCAGATGATTGCGCGGCGGCTTCTTAATAATAAAGAGGATCGCGTTCCCGCCACTGACTTGAAAAAAGGTGATTTAGTCGTTTGCGAAGTGGGGGATGTCATTCCCGGCGACGGCGAAGTTGTTGAAGGAATCGCCAGCGTGGACGAATCCGCAATTACGGGTGAATCTGCACCCGTTATCCGTGAAAGCGGCGGTGATCGTAGTGCGGTCACGGGGGGAACGCAGGTGTTGAGTGACCGTATTGTCATTAAAATCACATCAGAGCAGGGCAGCACCTTTCTGGATCGAATGATTGCACTGGTTGAAGGGGCGAAACGCCAGAAAACCCCGAATGAAATTGCACTCACGATTTTACTTTCAGGCTTAACGATTATTTTCCTATTGGCTGTCGTTACCTTGAAAGGTTTCGCCACTTATAGTGAAAATGCGGCTGGGATCGTGACGACAACAGCAACCGTGCCGGTCTTGATTGCGCTGCTGGTCTGCTTAATTCCAACTACGATTGGTGGACTTTTGAGTGCTATTGGAATCAGCGGTATGGATCGCATGATTCAGCGCAATGTCTTGGCGACAAGTGGACGGGCTGTGGAGGCGGCAGGCGATATTGATGTGTTGCTGTTGGACAAAACCGGAACTATCACGCTTGGTAATCGGATGGCGACCACTTTTGTCCCTGCGGCACGTATCGACGAAAAGCGGTTGGCAGACGCAGCCCAGCTTTCTTCGCTGGCGGATGAAACACCCGAAGGACGCTCCATTGTGGTGTTAGCGAAAGAACGCTTTGGCTTGCGTGGACGAGAGCTATCTGATCTGAATGCAGAATTCATCCCATTTAGCGCACAGACCCGCATGAGTGGTGTCGACTTCCCGGCGCAGGATGGCAACCCGGTACGCAGCATCCGTAAAGGCGCGGCGGACGCGGTGCGTAAATATATTGAATCAATCGGTGGGGTCTATCCTGCTGATGTGCAAAGTGCTGTCGATACGATTGCCCGTCATGGCGCGACACCGCTAGTTGTAACGGAAGGTAAAGATGTTTTGGGTGTGATTGAACTTAAAGACATCGTAAAGGGCGGGATTAATGAGCGTTTTGCCCAACTACGGGCGATGGGCATCCGCACAGTGATGATTACGGGCGACAATCCGCTGACCGCTGCTGCGATTGCTGCTGAAGCAGGCGTTGATGATTTTATGGCACAGGCGACCCCAGAGGACAAGCTCAAACGCATCCGCGATGAACAAATGGGTGGGCATTTAGTGGCGATGACGGGCGATGGGACGAATGATGCTCCTGCGTTGGCGCAGGCTGACGTGGGCGTAGCAATGAACACAGGTACACAGGCCGCACGCGAAGCTGGCAATATGGTTGATCTCGACAGCGATCCAACTAAATTGATTGAAGTCGTTGAAATCGGGAAGCAGTTGTTGATGACACGCGGGGCGCTCACGACATTTAGCATTGCTAACGATGTTGCTAAATATTTCGCCATCATCCCCGCGTTATTTGGGGCGCTTTATGCTTCCAGTGCAGGCGCTGCGGGGCCATTAGCGGCCTTGAACATCATGCAGTTGAATTCGCCGCAAAGCGCCATCCTCAGCGCGATTATCTTCAATGCCCTCATCATCATCGCGCTTGTTCCACTGGCACTACGCGGAGTGGCCTACAAACCTATGGGTGCGGCAGCGGCGCTGCAACGTAACCTGCTGATTTTCGGTTTAGGCGGTTTGATCGTGCCTTTTATCGGAATCAAGCTGATTGATTTACTCATCGTCGCGCTTCGGTTGGCGTAAAGACATAAAGGATAGACAGATCATGTTCTCCAAAACAATTTTTCCGGCGCTGCGTATGCTGCTGGTACTGACAGTCATTACGGGCATTATTTACCCGCTGATGGTGACATTAGCCTCGCAGGCGCTCTTTCCGGCGCAGGCCAACGGTAGCCTTGAGCGTGTTAATGATGTGGCGGTTGGGTCTTCGCTCATTGGGCAAGCGAATGTAGATGCGCGTTATTTCTGGGTGCGTCCTTCCGCCATAAGCTATAACCCGATTCCGTCCAGCGGCAGTAATTTGGGGCCGACCAGCGCCACGCTGCAAACCACAGTCGCCCAGCGTGAGGCCGACTTTCGTGCTGCCAATAATCTGGCCGATGAGGTCGAAGTTCCGGTAGAGATGCTATTTGCGTCTGGCAGCGGGTTAGACCCTCACATTAGCCCAGAGGCGGCACGGCTGCAAATTGATCGAATCGCAGCGGCGCGGGACATTCCGCGTGAGCAGATCGTGGCATTAGTTGAAGCCCAGATCGAAAGTCCACAGTTGGGCTTTCTCGGTCAGCCGCGTGTTAACGTACTGCTGCTTAATCTTGCGCTTGACGGGTTACAATAGGTTTTGGGGCAATCCTGACCGGGTTGCTCCAAAATGTAAGGATAAAAGGTATGGAAGACTATCGGCCTGATCCCGATGCGCTGCTGGCGGCTATTCAAAAAGATGAAGCCCGCCAGCAGCGCGGCAAATTAAAAATCTTCTTCGGCATGGCGGCTGGTGTAGGCAAAACCTACACCATGTTGGATTCTGCTCATCAGCTTAAAAACGAGGGCATTGATGTTATAGTTGGTTATGTCGAGACTCATAAACGCGCTGAAACCGCTGCCATTCTGGAAGGGCTGGAAGCCATCCCTCGCCAAAAGCTGGAATATCGCGGTACGTGGGTAGAAGAGATGGACACCGACGCGATTCTGGCGCGTAAGCCGCAGCTTGTCTTGGTTGATGAGCTGGCGCACACCAATGCGCCGGGAGCCAGATATATCAAGCGCTATCAGGATGTGATCGAGCTTTTGGAAGCTGGCATCGATGTTTACACCACTGTAAATGTCCAGCATTTTGAAAGTCGGGCTGATGCTGTTCGCCAAATTACTGGCATTACTATTCATGAAACGGTGCCGGATTCTATCCTTGATTTAGCGGATGAAATCGAACTCATTGATCTCTCGCCAGAGGAATTACGTAAACGTCTAGGCGAAGGGAAGGTTTATACATCGGAACGCATTGAAACAGCATCAAATAACTTCTTCCGCACGGGTAATCTCACGGCTTTGCGTGAAATGGCGCTGCGGTTGACCGCAGAACATGTTGATCATCAATTGCAAGATTATATGCAGGTCAAACATATCGCCGGCCCGTGGAAATCGAGCGAGCGCTTGATGGTTGCCGTTGGCCCCAGCCCGTTTTCCGAAAAACTCATCCGCTGGACAAGGCGAGTCGCATATAATCTTGAAGCGCCTTGGCTGGCTGTTTATGTGGAAACTTCCAAGACACTTTCCCCAGAGAATAAGGCACGTTTAGCACAAAACTTATCACTTGCTCGCAATCTTGGTGGCGAGGTGATCGTGAGTGCTGGGGAAAATATTGGTGATGTCTTGGTTCGTCTTGCCCGTCAGCGTAATGCCACCCAAATCGTTGTCGGTAAACCGCTGAGTTCGCGTTGGCAGCGGCTCATACGCGGCGGTTCATTAGTCGATAAATTGATTAGTACTAGCGGTGAAATCGATATTTGCGTGATTACGGGGGATGAGGAACAAGAAACGGGACTACGTTCAATACTGCCACAGCAAACCCAACATTCATCGTGGCGACAGTATATGTGGTCGCTCTTCATCGTTGGGGCAATTACAGGTATTGATCTCCTTGCGTTCAATAAATTACCTTTTGTGGAATATCAAGTCGTTGGCCTTACAGAGCTTTTTGCGGTCTTGTTGATTGCCATCTATATCGGGCGCGGCCCAGCGCTGCTGGCGGCGGCCATAAGCGCGGTTTCTTGGAATTTCCTGTTCATCAACCCGCGATTTACGTTTGAAATCTCACGCTTGCAGGATGTCCTCTTATTTTTTATGTATTTTGTGATCGCGTTGATGACTGGGAATCTCACTGCCCGCATCCGTACCCAAGAGCGCCTTGCCCGCAATAATGCTGATCGAACGATGGCGCTGTATACCCTAGCTCATGAAACAGCAACAGCCGTCAACATGGACGATGTGCTGCGGATGGGTGTCGCACAAATTGAGCGTGTTTTTGATGCGGAAGTTGCCATCATTTTGCCTCAAGGACGTAAACTAGAGCGACAGGCACATGTTTGTAGTACACTGCAAGTCGATGAAAAAGAATTCAGCGTAGCGACATGGGTATTTGAACATGGCAAACCCGCCGGACGATTCACCGATACACTGCCTTTGGCGACTGCCCAGTTTTTGCCCTTACGCACGCCGAACCGTATTGTGGGCGTTATCGGTATTCGCGCCCGTCAGAATGAACGCCTCGCTTTCGATCAAGAAGCCTTGTTAGAAACATTCACCAGTCAGATTGCATTGGTGATTGAACGGGAACTTTTGGATGAGGCTGCTGAACAATCCGCGATGTTACAAGAATCGGAACGTTTATATACGACGCTTTTGAATTCAATCTCTCATGAACTGCGTACCCCAATTGCCACGATTGCGGGGGCTGCGAGTAGTTTGGTTGACCCGCAGACCAGCGCGAATGAGGCAGCACGGACTGAACTTATCCGCGATATTCAAGATGCCGCAGACCGCTTAAACCGACTGGTCGAAAATTTGCTAGATATGTCCCGTTTAGATTCAGGTCGATTAAAACTTAAACTCGACTGGTGCGACGTAAGTGATGTGGTCAGTGTGGCGATCAAGCGTCTGGAACCCTGTTTGATTTTACGTCCACTGACGATTCGGTATGCGCCTGAACTTCCTTTGGTGCAGATGGATTTTGTCTTGATGGAACAAGTTTTCGTTAACATTCTCGATAATATCTGTAACTATACTCTTCCTCCTACTTCGATAGAAATTGCGGCAGTGATGGAAGGGAAATGGCTTGAGATGACGATTACAGATTCGGGGGTTGGCATTCCAGCCGAAGACTTAGAACGTATTTTTGAAAAGTTCTACCGTGTCCCTGGCACGGCGACGGGGGGTACCGGCTTAGGTTTGTCGATTTGCCGAGGATTAGTCGAAGCACATGGCGGTACACTGACCGCTGAGAATGTTGCAACGGGCGGACTTAGCTTTAAAATTCGCCTACCTGCCCATACCGCGCCTCCGCCTGTGAAGGAATCTACATTATGAATGACGGCGCACATGTTTTGGTCGTGGATGATGAAGTGCAAATCCGCCGCTTTTTACGGATTAGCCTAGAAGCAAATGGGTATCGCGTTTATGAAACCGACAGCGGGCAGGATGCGATCATCAAAACAGCACAACTTCGCCCTGAATTGGTGATCTTGGATTTAGGGCTGCCGGATATGGATGGCTTAGATGTTTTGCGGCGGCTGCGTGAATGGACGAGTACCCCCGTCATCGTCCTTTCTGTGCGTGATGCAGATCGAGATAAAATCGCAGCGTTGGATTCTGGCGCGGACGATTACTTGACTAAACCATTTAGCATCGAAGAACTTATGGCGAGAATGCGCGTGGCGCAGCGTCATGCTCAACCAACCGCAGAAACCGCCGTTTTTACCCTTCATAATCTGCAAATTGATTTTGGGCGGCGATTAGTGACCAAAGACGGAGAAGCGGTTAAGCTAACCCCAACCGAATATACCTTGCTTAGGCTGCTCATTCAGCATGTGGGGAAGGTATTGACTCATCGCCAAATCTTGAAAGAAGTATGGGGGCCGGAATATGTGAATGAAACCCATTATCTCCGCGTCTATTTTGCCCAACTCCGTCAGAAATTAGAGGACAATCCGGCACTCCCAAAGATTATTTTAACAGAAGCAGGCGTTGGCTATCGTTTGGTGGAGCATTGAGAGCTAGAAACGAAAACTGATAAGGTCGTCCTACCAGTTTTACTCAATAAGAGGCGGGAATCTGACTGACGAACCTCGTGAAAACGGGCAAGATGGGCATTGGCCTTCGGAAAAGCGACGATTGCCAGAAGACCTACAAGACGCTCAAGGCTAGAGGTGTGGGCTTTGTATAACCGCCATAGATTGCCCCTATGGGATTATCGAAGCCATTTTCAAGGATAACAGCGGCAAACAATCGTGCTTGTCTAGGACAAGACCTACCCGCAGGTGCAGTCACAGCGCCTTTCCTAAAATTGAATACTAAGACAAACCTAGTGGCAGTTTTGAATGCCACTTTTGTTTCTATACAAAAATAGACTTCAACCTCCAGACTCCGCAAAATACCCTTTTCCAGATGTTCAAGAAGAGCGTTTTCGCCGCACTTGACAATACTGTGCAGTACACAGTATAGTTACACTGTACGCCGCACAGTATTGTAGGATGAACAGCATTTGACAGAACCAGATGAACATATTAATCAACTCAGATTAGAACTACGGCGTGGGATTGTCGTGCTGGCGGTCTTAAGCCAGTTGGATGTGCCTTGCTACGCCTACGTTCTCATCCAGCGCCTTGCCGAGCAAGGGCTAGACGTTGAAGAGGGGACACTTTACCCACTGCTTCGACGACTGGAAAAACATGGCTTGCTCGAAAGCGAATGGGAAGTCGGCGAATCGCGCCCTCGCAAGTACTACCGTGTCAGCGCGGTAGGGGGTGATGTCTTGAGCGCCCTAAGTAAAGAATGGTTTGAAATGGTTGATATGATGCATCACATTTTACGAGAGGATAATCATGAATGAACTGGTAGGACGTTATATCCATCAAGTCGGGCGTTATTTGCCCCCAAAAGAACGGGCGGAGATCGAAGCAGAATTACGCTCGCAGATTGAAGACCAACTAGATGATCGTTTCGAAGGAACACCGACACAGGCAGATGTGGCATCCGTGCTGGCAGGGTGGGGGCATCCTTACCAAATAGCGTCCTCGTATCGGGATGAACAATATCTTATCGGCCCTGATATTTATCCTGTCATGATGATGGCTCTGCGATATGGGTGGCTCATTATCCCGGCGATTGTGCTGTTTCTAAACATATTTGCGGAGCTAACTTCATCACAACCGGCTACATTTCTAGGGCTAGTGGTGGAGCCGTTGCTTGCCGCATTATATGCAACCTTCATTTTCTCCGGCGTTGTAGTGCTGATTTTCGCCATTATTCAACATTTGGGTATCACGCTGAAAGAGGCAGCAGCGCCGTTCAATCCGGTGGATTTACCAGAAATAGACGATCCCAGCGTTGTTGATCGTTTTGAGTCAGCGTTTGGCATCACACTTGGCGCGATTATCATGCTGGTTTTGCTCTACTGGTTACAGGTCGGCGGGTTGACGCTGCGCTTTAACCTGAATGATCCGGGTGATGTCATCCCTATATCGGCTTTCTGGATAGCTTTTCTTGTTGTGATTATCATTAACATAATCATCACACATCTAATTGCCATGCGGCGCAATCGCTGGGGTGTTGGGACGTGGTTGACCGAAACCATACTTGAGACAGTTGGTGTATTCGGCATGTATTTTGTGCTGTATAAGCCTATTTTTGAGCGCATCATGGCGGATAACCCATCGTTAACAGAAGTACCTTTGCTCACCAGCACACCAGAGATTATCGCCATCACCGGCGCAATACTCACGCTAATAAGCAGGTCAAGCCGATTCATCAAGTTGTGGAACCACAGAACCACCCATACAACCTCTTTTTTCATACAGGCAGATTCTAGATAATCGACATCTGACCTCTATACATATCCATTACATCTGTTTTTTCATCTCGTAATTTAGCTACAGCAAAGGAGATTGTCATGCTGGATACTCGAATCGTGCTTTCAGCACTATGGATCGCAACCATGTTGGTTTATCTGTTGGGGGATGTGCTACGTATCTTTAGCTACGACTTCCCACAAGTTATGGACACCAAGAAATTCACTCAGGGGATGTGGTTGGGTATCGCCGCCTTGATGGTCATTCCGATTATCATGGTTTTGGTGTCTGTGATGGTCAATAATCCGGTGAATCGATGGGCAAACATCATCGCGGCTGGTTTCTTTTTTATCTTCAATCTGATTGGCCTACCGACTTACCCATCCGCCTATGACAGATTCTTGCTTGTCATCAGCATGATATTTAATGGCCTAACCATTTGGTATGCGTGGAACTGGGTCTGAGCAGGACAAATCAACTCAACCCATTTAATTTGAACTACTAAAGGAGATTCAGATGAAAGCATTCGTATATGAAAAATATGGGCGACCAGAAGCCGTATTGCATCTCACAGAAATCGAGAAACCTAAGCCAAAAGATAACGAAGTTCTGGTAAAAATCCATGCAACATCCGTGAATGCGGCGGATTGGTCTTTGCTCACAGGTTCCCCATTCATGGCACGCCTCGCGTCTGGGTTACTGAAGCCCAAGAGCAAGACACTCGGCGCGGATATAGCAGGCCGTATTGAGGCGATTGGGAGAAATGTGCAAGGATTTAATCTGGGCGACGAGGTATTCGGAGATTTGTCCGCTTGTGGTTTTGGCGGATTTGCTGAGTATGTGTGTGTGCCTGAGAATGTATTGGTCAAAAAACCAGCCAGCCTATCCTATGTAGAAGCGGCGGCTGTGCCGATGGCGGCACTCACTGCTTTGCAGGGATTACGCGATTATGGGAAGATTCAGCCTGGTCAAAAAGTTTTAATTAACGGCGCATCGGGCGGTGTCGGGACATTCGCGGTGCAGATTGCCAAATATTTTGGTGCTGAAGTAACTGCTGTCTGTAGTGGTGGAAAGACGGATATGATGCGCTCGCTTGGCGCAGACCATATTATTGATTACACACAAGAAGATTTCACTCAAAGAGAAGGGCAGTATGATCTGATTCTTGCTGTTAACGGGTATCATCCGCTTGCACACTATAAACGTGCCTTAAGCCCTGACGGAATTTATACTGCGGCAGGCGGCAAGATGGCACAGATTTTTCAGGCGATGCTGCTAGGGCCGTTCATGTCGATGGGAGGGAACAAGAAATTAGGCAGCATGATGGCACGAGTCAACCCGGAAGATTTGAGTTTTATGGCTGGATTGCTTGAATCTGGTAGGGTGACACCTGTAATTGATCGCTGTTACGCTTTAAGCGAACTTCCGCAAGCACTCCACTACGTTGGGCAAAAACACGCTAAAGGTAAAGTCATTGTCACTGTAGTAGCTGATAACTAACAGCCAAATAGTTCCAAAAATGAAAATCGGCGGAGATGTCTCCGCCGATCCTCAACTAATATGTTCGCATTGGATCCAAGTTAGCTGGGGGACCTGGATTCGAACCAAGATTAATGACTTCAGAGGCCACTGTTCTGCCGTTGAACTATCCCCCAATAGGATAGTTCGTATTTTACCTGAGCATTTAAGCGATTGTCAAGGTAAGTTCAGGTCTCTTGCTAGACTTGCAATCGCAAGATCGAGACGCTTAAGTGTTTCGGCTTTGCCGATAATTTCCATCGTTTCAAAGGTGGGTGTAGAAATCATTTGTCCGGTCACAGCGACGCGCAGCAGCCCAAAGAGTTGACTATTGCTCAAGCCTATTTTTTGAGCGTGTTCAGTAAAAAGTGCCAGCATAGTCGCGCTAGTGAAGTCGTCGATTTTACCCAATGACTCGCGAGAAGACTGCAAGGCGGCTTGTGTTGCGCCGGCATCCATCTTCTTCTGGATAATTTCTTTCGGTTGAGCGGGGATGAAGTCCTCCCGGAAGAAAAAGCCCGCCATCTGAATGACATCATTCAACGTCTTGATGCGAGTTTGCACTAACGGGGTCACTTTCAACAAAGTATCTACATTGACTTCATAACCCGCGTTTTCCAGCACCGGACGCAACCGTTTTGCCAGTTCAGTTATATCCAATTTTTCGCGGATATATACACCGTTAAGCCATTCTAGCTTTTCCGGCGGAAACGCGCTGTTGGCAGGGTTAATGCGGCTAAAATCGGAAAAACGTTCAATTGCTTCTGGCATCGAAAAGACTTCACGGTCATCCCCAAAGCTCCAGCCTGTGTTGACGAGGGAGTTATCCAACGCTTCTGGCAAATAACCATTCGTGATGTACTCATGCACCATCACTGGAATGGTATTCCCAAATTTATCTTTGGGCGGATTGCGCTTGCTCATTTTTCCCTTGCCATTGGGATTCAACATGACGGGCAGATGAGCGTAATTGGGGATTTCCCAGCCAAAACACTTCCATAAATGGATGTGAAGCGGTGCGGAAGGCAGCCACTCAACAGCTCGCATCACATGTGAAATTTCCATCAGGTGATCGTCGATAATTACGGCAAGATGATAAGTGGGGAAGCCATCGGACTTCAGCAGCACCGTATCTTGCTGCATCGTGTTTTCAAATATGACTTCACCCCGCACGAGATCATTGACGATGGTTTGGCCTTCCAGCGGAAATTTACAGCGCACGACATAAGGTAAGCCTTGTGCTTCTCGTTCTGCACGTTCATCCGGCGTTAAATAGCGGCAGTGACGGTCATAACCCGGTGCTTCTTTACGCGCTTGTTTCTCTTTATTGACTTGTTCTAGCCGTTCCGAGGTGCAGGTGCATTTATAGGCAAAATCATGTTCGACCAGCCACTGCGCCCAGTGTTGATAATGCGCCAAGCGTTCTGATTGGACATACGGCCCATAACTGCCGCCGACTTCTGGCCCTTCGTCCCATGTGACCCCCGCCCAACGCAGCGCCTCTGTTAATGTTTGCAGCGCGGTTGGATCGAAACGTTTTTGATCGGTATCTTCAATACGTAGAATAAATTGACCGCCATGATGACGGGCATAAAGCCAGTTAAAGAGTGCAGTCCGCAAGCCGCCGATATGAAGCGATCCGGTGGGGCTGGGTGCGAAGCGCGTTCTTACTGGACGGTTTGCCCAACCGTCAGCGGTCTTATTTGTAAGGGTAACGGGTGTTGCGTCGGTCACAAAATTCTCCTTAAATGAATTTAGTTCTTAGGGATTAAAAACGCCGCCGCCGGACGATGACACTCTCCGCTAGACCAATACCGATAAGCGTTGAAAGTAGCGCCGTGCCGCCTGAACTGACGAAAGGAAGCGTTAACCCTGTTACAGGCAGTAGTTCGAGGTTCATCCCAATCGACACAAAAGTTTGGAAGAAGATAATCGTGGCTACGCCATAACAGATCATACTGCCAAGCGGGTCAACGGCGAGACGTGCGCCGCGTAACACACGCATGATGACGATAGTGATTAAGATGATGACACTCACAGCACCGACAAAACCAAATTCTTCCGAAATCACCGCGAAAATAAAATCAGTATGCCGCACACGCAAAAAGCGCAGTTGATTCTGTGACCCGTTGGCATAGCCTTTACCTACTAATCCGCCGGAGCCAATACTAATCGACGCTTGGCGGATATTAAAGTAATTATCGGGGTCGGCATCTTTGGCGACGAAAGTGACTAAGCGTTGGCGTTGATAAGGCTGCATCTGTGACCAAACCACTGGCGCGGTAAGGACAATCACGAGCAAAAACAGCCCAATATGCTTAAAGGTTAAGCCAGCAGACCAGATCATCGTGAGCCAGATCACTATAAATACGATGGTCGTCCCTAAATCCGGCTGGACAAAAATAAGCGAAGTCGGAATAGCAATATGGATGAGTGAGCCAATCACCGTTGAGAGTTTGTGCATTTTCTGAAAACGCTGTGATAGATGATGTGCCAACGTAATGATAATGATGATTTTGGCAATTTCGGCAGGTTGGATACGGATGCCGAGGTTGAGCCAGCTTCGCGCACCACCATCGCCTTCAACGCCGAAGAAAAAGACCATCATCAACAAAACCAACATGACGATATAGAGCCAGAAGTGCAGGCTACCGAGCAAGCGATAATCTATCGTCGCTAACCCAAACACCAGCATCAAACCGATGATTCCATATCGGATTTGATCAGGAACGCGAGCAATCAAATCAGGATCGACAGCCCCCATTGTTGAACTGCGAATCATAAGTATCCCGAAGATAATCAGGATTGTGCAGGCTACTAAAAGCACATAATCAAATTGCCGCCAAAAATTCAAAGACCGCATAATATCTGCTCAATGATAAATAACACCTTTGGATTATAGTTCACTATGCCGAGGCGTTAAAGAGAAAATCTCTTCAGGACGAGAATAGGAGGTCTTCACGATTAGTGTGAAGAACATTACATAGGAAAAGCAACGTGGCGTGAAGAAGCAATCGATACTGTTAAGTGAGGCCGTTGTTAGTCTCCAAGACAGAGTCTTCTCCAGATTTTGCCTGACTCCGGGTCGGACGTGTCTCCTCTGAACTTAGCGGCTCATTAAGCTGCGGCAGTTCCTCAGCCGAAGTCTCAGGTTGTAACTCGATAAAAAGGGTCGATGTAATGGGATAAGGCACGTCTTCATCGGGATCGAGCGTGTCAATCAAGCTGGCAAACGGCACTTCTGCAATCAGGCGATTTTGTTTTCGGTCATGTTGGGCAAGGGCAATTTCCACTTCATCGCTTGTCACGGAGACATATTTAGAGATGACGGCGACAATTTCATCCTTCATCATCTGTAATCGCTCCGGTGGAATATTCACCCGATCATGGACGAGGACAAATTGCAGCCGATCTTTGGCTTTGTTCGCGCTTCCGGAATCTTTGCTTCGACCTAACATCCGGTCAAAAAATCCAGCCATTTTCTCATCTCCCTGTTAGCCTAGCCGCCGGAAAATATCCTTGCGATGCGTTGCAAGATATTGCCAGAGTTTTCTAAGGGCATAAGCGGTACATTTTCACCGTTTAATCGGCGGGCAATATTACGAAAAGCGACTCCCGCCCGCGAACTTTCATTCAGTGTGACGGGGATACCGTTATTGGATGCCGGAATAACATTTTCATCTTCTGGGACAATCCCAATGATGGTAATCGCCAAAATATCGGTGACATCAGCGGCAGAAAGCATCTCGCCACGCCGCACCATATCCATCTTGACGCGGTTGAGGATAAGTCTTCCGGGTCCTTTATTTTCCGCCTCAATCAAGCCGATAATGCGGTCAGCATCACGCACAGCAGAAACTTCCGGGTTCGTTACAATCAGCACTTCATCGGCTGGCGCAATCGCATTACGGAAGCCTCGTTCGATCCCAGCAGGGGAGTCGATCAAAATAAAATCGAACTCTGGACGCAGCGCGTTACAAATTTGCACCATATCCGCCGGACTGACGGCAGTTTTATCGCGTGTTTGCGCGGCAGGGATTAAATAGAGTTCTGGAAACTGCTTATGTTTAATCATCGCTTGGCGCAGCTTGCAGCGGCCTTCAACGACATCGACCAGATCATAGACGATACGATTTTCTAACCCCATGACGACATCCAGATTACGAAGTCCGATGTCGGTATCAATGAGGACGACTTTTTTATCTAACCGCGCTAGGGCGATGCCCAAATTGGCGGTTGTGGTTGTTTTGCCAACACCCCCTTTGCCGGAAGTCACCGTGATGACTTTTGCCCCTGCGATTCGTCTGACCGGATTCGGTCTTCCAGTGGGTGCGGAATTTGGATTCTGCGTCATTGTCTTCCCCTGTCTTATTCTTTCCAGGCTTCCACAACAATTTGATTGTTGCGTATAAATGCGAATTCAGGGCGTGTTTTACGTCGTTTATCAGGCGGTGAAGTAGTAATATAACCAGCGATGCGTAATTGGGTGGGGGTCATATCCAACGCACAAACGACGGCCTCCTCGTCGCCATTTGCACCTGCGTGAACGTTGCCACGCAGCTTCCCCCATACGATCACATCCCCTCCGGCGACGACTTCCGCCCCAGGGTTTACATCCCCGATGATGACGACATGGCCTTGGCTGTGAACAGTCCGTCCATTGCGTAATGTGCGGCGGATAAGAACACCACTTGACCCTTCTTCCTCCGGGCTAACAGAAATCGTTTCATTAGGTATGCGACCAGGTGTATGCGCTGTGGTACTGGTTCTTACATCAAGCGCCAGTGCTGCATCAAGCGTCGTGGCGCTGTCGCTTAAAATGACTGATAGCACCAACCCACGCCGTTCCAATAATGCTTTTAGGCTGCTTAACTCATGTTTTGGTACGGGGCGCGCTCCTAATTCAACAGTGATGGTTGCACCAGCAAAAAAGTCCACTTTTTCGTCAATACGCGCAGCGAGATCGCTGGTGATGATAGGCCATTCTGCGGTTTGGCTGAGTGAAATGAGCAGACCATCTTTAATGCCCTTAATCGCTACGGTGTCCTCTGGCATTGAACGACTTTCCCCAATAAGGTGAAAAAATTGTTATATTTGTGTGCCTCTATGATACCTTTTTTTTGAATGTGCGCTATGTCACCCTCGTCACCAGTAAAAACAAGTAGGCTGGGAGGAGGATGTAGGCGCTGGTAGCCAGCCAATGGGCGCGTTGGACGTTGCTCCGTAGACTTTTTTCCAGCCATTGACCAAAGGTATATACAGCATAAGTGAGCCAAACAATCTGGATAATAAACAGTGGCATAAGCAAAACTTCTCGGTCTGCGCCGAAATAAACCAGACCAAAGATTGCATAAAATCCATAAGCCACCATTGATACAATCCCTAAGACGGGATACCAACGTGCCAAGCGTGCCAAGCCGAGTATGCTTAATGCCGCGCCTACAAGGGTAAATTGGTGAATGATGACTTCCATCAAATTGACCCAACGCGCTCCAACACGCCAACCATCCGCCAAAATGTAAGGTGCCGCTATTCCCATGCGTTCTGCTTCAGTGGCGGAAATCGTCCACCACGCTGGATCGATATACGTGACGATAATGCCGCGTATGCCGATGAGGGTAATGATACTCAGCGCTGCCCAGAACCAGCGTGGGAGGGGTGTCCATGAAAGCCATAACCCAATTATGACGGCTGGTGCCAGCAGAACGAACAAGGGGTCGTTCAAAGTACCTACGCACAATATAATGAGTAAGCCGAAAGTGTGCTGGTTTTCGATGGGTGCAGGTTGGGCTTCGTCTGGGCGGGGATTGCTGGTAAAAAGCGCATCCACCAATAAAAACAACAGCCAAGCTGTGAGTAAACCGGTTAAGCGTAGGCTACGAGGCGTACCAATCTGACTCCAGAAGATCATCGCAAAGACAGACGCTCCTAAGCCGAGCGCGATATAGGGGCGGCGGCTCATTTGGACAACGATGACTGCTGCGAAAGAGGCCGCAATCAGCGCGACCACCGTTGTTGCTGTGCCGATGCTATCTCCTCCGCCTGTTTGTGACCAAAATGCCGGGCTAAAAGCTAAGGCCAGCCCCCCTGTTACGGCCAAAATCGCGCCTAATCGGCGTAGGGTTAAGGTCACGCCGACAATGACTAAGGCTAACCCAGTTGCCCTGACGAGTGGCGTTTGACCAGTGGTTACGAAAGCCATCCATGCCAGCATACCGGCAATGAACGCTGGTAACCAGTAGATGGCGATGCGCCGCTGGTCATCTGGCAGCCAAGTGAAAAAGCGATTCGCATCAATCATGGTGCATTGGTAGGCACGGGAGTCGCGCCGGGAATCTCACGCGGAACCGCTGGATTAGTCGGTTGTAACCCTTCGCCAAGACCTTCTGGCAGGGGCAAATCTTCGCGCTGATTACGCAACCGGACATAGGCTTCTAACGTTTCTACCGCAATCGGCAGCGCTACGCCCGAACCTTCTCCGCCGCTGTAAACGAAAGCGACGATGAGGATTTCGGGGTTCTCATAGGGGGCATAAGCAGTAAACCATGCGTGAGAATTCCATTGGCCTGGATTACATTGATCTAATGCTTGGGCAATATCGTCACAGTATTCAGCCGTTCCGGTTTTCCCAGCCACTTCGATATAGGGTAAATCCGCGCCGCCTGCTGTACCATCAGTCACCGTCAGCCGCATTCCTTCCCGCACGGTTTGCATACTGTCTGAACTAAGAAAGGCGGGTGTATAGCTAGAGTCCCATCGGAGCGGACTGCATACCCCTAAACGGTTAAAGCTAAAATTCGGCGGCACATACACGCGGTATTGTCTTCTGTCTTCAGCAAATTGATCGGGGTTGATGTCTACCTCAGAAAGATAGGTCTCGGGGGTACAACGGTTCGCGTTGTAGTTATCACTCGAAGGCGAACAAGTACACCCTAAGCTGCTTGGCCCTTTCATAATCATATCCTCAACTATGAGCAGAGTCAGCGGCTCGCCATCGGGTACATTTTCAAGATTGACTGTTCGCATCACTTGTGGCTGGAAAGGTCGAATGACATTGCCTTCTGCGTCCAGATAATCACGAATCAATGTTGGATGATAGAGTGTGCCATTATTGACAATGGCGGCGACAGAGTCCAGCAGTTGTAAAGGGGTAACGGTGATATACCCCTGTCCGAATGCGGCATTGTAAGTATCGCCAGTTGACCAGTTTTGGCCTTGATTACGCCGCTTCCAATCAGGATCGGGCATACGGGTAAATGCCTCGCTATAGAGTTCGATTCCTGTATAAGAACCGATTCCTAGAGCAGTAGCATAGCGGAACAAGTTCCCGATACCCAATCCGCCGGTACGCAGTAAATTAGCAGAGATCGCCGGATTACCACCTCCAACTTGGTAAAAATAAACGTTGCAGCTATTGGCGATAGCCTCACGGATATTGAGGTTGCCATGCCCCGTCCGCAGCCAGCAGACAAAACGCTGATCTGCTGCTCGGTCATTGGGCGCATAATAATTAGCGACCAGCAAATCTCCCCCATCAAAAAGCCGTGTCTCAGGCGCAATTACATTGTCATCCATCACAGCGGCAGCGGTGATGAGCTTCCAAGCCGAGCCAGGCGGATAAGCCGAGGCAACCGCTTGATTTAGCAGCGGGCGACGTGGGTCGGCGGCGATGTCCAGGTAATATTGCGCGTCGATTGAACGGGCAAAACGGGCATTGTCGTAGCTGGGATAGCTGACCATTGCTAAGATTTCGCCCGTATTCGGATTGATGGCGATAACAACCCCGCTTTGGGTGACAATCCGTTGTTTTTCTTCATTGATGGTGCGGATACGGTCAATTAGGGCTTGCTCGGCTGCCTGCTGTAACTCCGTATCAATCGTCAGACGGATATTTTGCCCTGCGATGGGTTGTGTTTGCCCCAAAATACGTTGTTCCTCGCCTGCTATATCGACTTCGCGCAAAATAGAACCCCGCTGCCCGGCCAGAATATCCTCCAGAAATGCTTCTAATCCATCGTAGCCGATGCGATCAAAAGCTGGATTATAGCCTTGTTCGATTAAAGCCTCTGCTTCTTCTTCTGGAATTGGCCCCATATAGCCGATGATATGCGATGTAGCAGAACCGGAAGGATATTCGCGCACGGCGACTGTTTGAATGTTAACACCGGGGAGATCGTATAATTCCTCACGGATTTGTAACATCGAGCGATAGGGAATATCGAGGGCGACGATAACTTCCCTAAAAGGTGCGATACCTTCACCTTCTGCTACCAAGTCTTCAATGCTGCGGACATCTGCGCCAGAGGCTTCCGCGATGGCAATAGTCGGTGGTACACCCGTCAGCGCGGAAATACGATTGAAGATGGCGACTTCTTGGGTTTCATCAGGGGGAAGTTCAGCCGGAATAATCGTGACGTTGTAGGCGGCGGCATTGCCAGCCAGGGTGTTATCATATCGGTCAAAAATAACACCTCGGTCTGCCGCGATAGGTAGCTCGTTTAATCGATTATCGTCAGCGGCAATTTGGGCATCGGTTGTGTTGAGAATTTGTAGTTGATATAGGCGCAGTCCAAAGATGATAAAGACCGCCACCATGACACCCTGAAAGAACGTAAGCCGCCAACCTTGAAACGGTTGGAGAGATTTCATAACTAAAATCCTTCTACGCTATTTTATGACTTGATCTGTCTACGGCTTAGGCCGTTTTGAATGCGCCGCACAAACCAGTAGACGGGAATAATGAACAACAAATTATATAGGATGGTGGGCAAAGTCACATACGTTAAGGATTCAAACCACAAAACACGCTGGCCTGTCAATGCGATAATGCCCATAAAGATGATCTGTTGAACTAAGGTGCCGATTAATACCAGACCCACTAAAATCACAATCCCAATGCGATAAACCTGTTGACCCAAACCACTTACGCCGAATATCAAAATCAGCATCCCCGGTATCGAGGCTCCCATGGGCGCACCAGACAGTAAGTCTAAACAAATGCCGCCAATAAATGCCCAGACGACACTTTGTTCCAACTCGCTATTAATTGACCACGACAGTACAAGCAAAAATACTAAATCAGGTTCGCCGCCGAGCAGCCGAATCTGTTTGGTAAGGCTGGTTTGCAGCGCCGCCGCGATCATCAAAATAGGTAAGCTAAGAAAGTTGCCCATAGTTACGGGTTTTGTGCGTCCTCATTTTCAAAAACAGAAATATCAACAGGCTGAAAACTCGTAACGACCAGTACGAATTCGAGCGTGTCGAAGTTAATTAAACTACGAACTTCCGCCTCTTGATTCAGCTCAAATTCAAATTGGCGCGTACTCGTCACTTGCCCTATTACAATGTCGGCTGGGAAGTTTCCGCCTAAGCCAGAGGTAAGCACCAAATCGCCTTCGCGTACATCAGCATTCAATGGAATATCAATCATCCGCAAATTACCTGTAAGCTGGCCTTCCACACTGCCTTCGGCCCTCGAGGTTTGTAACCGGGCGCTCACATAGCTGGAAGGATCATTGATGAGGAGGACACGCGAGGCGCTGGCGCTGACCTCCACGATGCGCCCGACTAGCCCCTGCCTTGTGACGACAGGCATCCCTCGTGCAATCCCATCACGAGCGCCGCGATTAATCACGATTGTTCGCAGCAAACTGCTCTGGTCGAAATTAATCACATCTGCCGTAACGAATTCCTGATTTTGTACCGAAGTTGTATATTCCAGCAGATCAGAGAGACGTTGATAATCGCTGTTGATTTCGCGTAGTCCCACCAATTCGGCTTGAAATTGGGCTAACGCCTCTTCTAATTCGGCATTGCGCTGGCGGAGTTCTTGGATTTCAGAGAGATCGGTTATGGCGCTGTTGACGGTTTGCGAGATGTCGTTAAAAATGCCCGATAGAAAATTAAGCGGTGTCGCCAGAACGCCCTCCACAGGCGCAATCGTCCCGGCGGCGCTGATGATAATTAATCCGCCACATAGGAACATGCACACGAAGAAAAACACAATCCGATTTGCCCGCCAATTACGCAGCACTGGCAACTTGTCCTGACTCTGGTGAAGGAAGCTATATGTGGGGTTTCCATCCAACCATCAGAAACCCATCCTCACTAAGGCTATTATATCAGAAGCCTTGTGTGAAGTGTGGTTTGATGCTGCGAGGAATTAATGGCGGGTGCTGCCGCGCTCTGTGCCAACGAGCAGACGGCGCAAATTGTTGTAATCTTCTAAAACGCGGCCTGCTCCACGAGCGACACAGGTCAGCGGGTCATCCGCTACCCACGCCCGGATATTGACCTCTTCGGAAATCCGTTGGGCAAGCCCTTTTAATAAGCTGCCGCCGCCTGCCATGCAGATGCCACTTTCCATCAAATCGGCGACCAGTTCAGGCGGGGTATCGTCAAGCGCATCTTTTACGGTATCGACTAAAATACTTACGGAACCACTCAATGCCTCGCGGATTTCAATCGTACTTACCTCAACCTTAGCCGGAAGCCCTGTTACGAGGTTGCGCCCGCTGACTGATTTTACATCTTCCCGTATTAAGGGAAACCCAGAGCCAATCTCCATTTTAACGCGCTCGGCAGTCGGTTCACCGATGAGTAGATTGTGCTTGGTACGCATATATTGCACAATGTCTTCGTCCATTTCGTCGCCAGCAACCCGGATAGAACGACTGATGACAATGCCGCCGAGCGAAAAAATGGCAATTTCGGTGGTGCCGCCGCCGATATCGATAACCATGCTGCCGCGTGTCTCGGTGACGGGTAAACCTGCGCCAATCGCCGCCGCGACAGGCTCTTCGATCAAATAGACTTCACGCGCTCCAGCGCTGACGGCTGCATCGTAGACCGCACGTTTTTCGACTTCGGTGACACCGGAAGGAATGCCAACGACGACACGCGGACGCGGGATAGGCACCCATGTATGTTCATGGGCCTTGCGAATCAGATGATTCAGCATGGCCTCGGTAATTTCAAACTCGCTAATTACGCCATCGCGTAAAGGACGGACGATCAAAATGTCTTTAGGATTTTTGCTCCACATTTCCTTCGCCCGTGCGCCGACTTCAATCGGGATGCGTGTCTTTTTTTCGATGGCGACGAAGGAAGGTTCGTTGATAACAATGCCTTTGCCTCGGACATAAACCAGCGTATTGGCGGTCCCTAGATCAATGCCGATATCTAGGGAAAATAGGCCAAAAAAATAATCAAGGGGACTTAACACACACTACTCCTAACGGCAAGGACGCGCTCCAGACAGCGACGGGTGATTATAACATAGAACGCTATGACGAGAACACAAAGTATTTTAGGCGAAAGACGTAAAAATAATGCGAGAAATGAAATTGATTTTGTGCTGGATGTGTCTTTGTGGTTCAATAAGACCGATACGCTGGATGTTGCTTAAAAGTCTTAACCTGTGTCTTTGATCGATAAACTTGTTCAAAATAACCGCCAATATCATCTATTTCCTGCGGGTAAACGTTTCTTGATTGCGGTTTCCGGCGGAACGGATTCGCTGTCGCTGCTCCACGCTTTGAATACACTTCGGATTCGCGGTTTAGAGATTGACCTCCATGTTGCCACCCTCGATCATGGCTTGCGCGGAGACGACGGAAAAGCAGATGCAGCGTTCGTCTGCCAGATTGCCGAGTCTTTGGGCTTGCCTGTTACGGCGGGGCAGGTGGACATCAAAGAACTCGCTGTTGAACAGCGCCTCAGCATTGAAACGGCGGCACGAAACGCACGGTATGATTTTTTGGCTGCAACTGCACATCATATCGGTGCATCTGCCATTGTGACGGCGCATCATGCCGACGATCAAGCTGAAAGTGTCCTCATGCACATTCTGCGCGGGGCAGGCCTGCGTGGACTGAGTGGTATGGCATTTCAATCGTCTGTTCCCGGATATGATGATTTAAGGTTGCTGCGCCCACTATTAAATATTACCCGTGCTGAATTAGAAACGTATTGTGTCGAGCATCATTTGCTGCCAAGACAGGATGCCACTAATTTCGTGCCGAATACTTCTCGCAACTATATACGTCTGCTAGTGCTGCCTTTCCTCAAAACGGTTAATCCAAGGCTGCCACAAGCACTCGCCCGTTTAGCCAACCTTGCATCTGTCGATCAGGACTTTATTGACGCACAATATCAGCACATCGTTACCCCACATCTGCATGAATTCGACGGACACATCTTGATTGATCGCGCCCCGTTTCGTGGATGGCATCCTGCACTACAACGTCGCTGTATCCAGCAAACCGCGACAAGGCTCGCGGTGACTGATGAAACCCTCAACTATGAACGTATCTTGGCAATAGTTGAGATTGCCGAGATCGGGCAGGTTGGTGCGATTGGGCAGATGCCAGGTAAGGTGCAGCTTCGGGTCGATTATGATACCCTCGTCATTGAACCGCTTAACACTCGTGAACCGCTCAAGCATAATCTGCTGCTGCCCTATAACTTAGAAATCGAGATCAATGTGCCGGGCATCACGGTGATTCCTGATGCCAATTGGCAGTTGCGAATAGAAGACACGCCGAAACCTGGTTATCATGCAAGGCTTGGCATTCCATTAAGAAGTCGTATTTTATTGCGCTCTCGCCGCCCTGGAGATACATTTATGCCACAAGGGATGAAAGGACATCACCGCAAAATCAAGGAATGGATGATAGATCGTAAAATCCCGCGTCATATTCGAGATAGTATCCCCTTATTAATAATTGATGATGAAATCGCCGCCGTTCTTTACGGGGAAAAATGGCCTTTTAGTCTGCAATCTGCGTTAAATTCGGATGATTTAGGATATTTATACTTTTTTACAGATTCTTGGGAATTTAGCTCGATGTAAGGGTTGCAGGAATACAACAACTCATGTATTCTTAAGGAAAAATTAGGGAACAGTAAACAGGCGGTCTGCATGGAAAACAATGCAATTTCTTCCATTGATACAGCGAATGTGTTGGTTGTGGACGATGAAGGCGCAAACCGATATTCCGTAAGTAAAACATTACAGCGCGTGGGGTATATGGTGGGCGAGGCTTCAAGTGGTGAAGAAGCGTTGGAGATGATGGGTAAACAGCACTACGATGTTGTGTTGACGGACATTCGTATGCCAGGGCTAGACGGCGTTGAATTGCTTCGGCGCATTAAGGATGAATCGCCCGATTCTATTGTCATCTTAATGACGGGGTATGCAAGTCTTGGTACTGCTGTCGAAGCGCTGCGATTGGGCGCTCATGATTACTTAATTAAGCCGAGTTCGAGCCAAGATATTCGCCAAAGTGTGTCGCGTGGTATCGAGCGCTCACGTAACTTAAAACGTCGGCGCAATTTATTGGATGCTATTCGTAATGATGTTTTTGAACTTACACGCGCCGATATTGAGCCTATGAAGGCGGCGCTTGATCTTTCTGAAGATGAAGAACCGCGTGGGCGTGAAAATATTGTAGAACCCGTCACCAATAGTATGCAGCTTGGCCCCTTAACCGTTTATCCGGGGGCGTATCAAATTGCGATTGGCGATAAGGATATTGACTTGACTCCGACGGAATTTGATTTGCTGCTCTATTTGGCGGCGCATCGCGGACGTGTTGTCCCATGCCATGAACTTGTGCGGGAAGTACGCGGCTATGCCGTTGATGAAGCAGAAGCGCGTGAGGTCATCCGTCCGCATGTAAGCAATTTACGCCGCAAGCTGAAATCTGCGGAGCAAGATGCAGATTTAATTGTGAATGTGCGTGGCATCGGGTATCGCCTTAGCGAGCGAGCCAATAGCAACAGCTAACTCCGGCCTCAAAGATGATTCGCAGAATGGCGCAATAAACCGCGCCATTTTTAGTTACTGGGTTCGAGTAAATTGATCCTCAATTGGGAAAATTCTTCCTTACTTAATCCTGCTTTGGTCACTAAGTAACTTTCCACGGTGCCATAGTTGCGGCGAATATGTTCGAGCGCGGTGTGTAGGGTTTTATCATCAGCGATAAGCAGCGGATACAAATCTTCAGCCTTTATTCTTAACAGACGCAGCGGCTTGAGCGCCTTTTGGGCAAACGCTTTAAAGTCCTCATAGTAAATGTTGCTCAAAGTATAATCTGCGATGACGACATCTTCCGGCACACCCAATAGGACGAGCAAGAGTGCAATCGCTATCCCTGTGCGATCTTTACCAGCAGTGCAGTGAATCAGCGCAGGTAAATTTTCTCGATTGCTTAAGTAGCGCAGGGTATCCCCAAAACGGGGGGCATTGTTATCAATCAACAAGCGGGTATAAATCTCTAATTTGATTTTTTCCAGCCGTTTTTTATCAAATAGGATTGCCCGCAGTCTCTCACGCGGATTATCTTCTGTTTCAAGCGGAAGTTGAATGTATTGGGGCAATGGATTTTGGGGTAGTCGATCTGGCATTTCAGCAACTTCCTCATGACTGCGGAGGTCACACACGATTTTAAGACCAAGTGCTTCTAAGGGGGTAAGGTCGGTTTGCATGACACCGGTCAACGCGCCAGAACGAAATACTTTTCCCCATCGAACCCGCTGCCCATCTTGCGTGAGATAACCGCCAATATCGCGTAGATTAGCTGTCCCTTGAATATAGACGAAACGTTCCGACGTGAGGATGCGTTTTCCATCGTCAAAAACGAGTTCAAAATAGTAGCGTATGGAAGGATCAAGACCATTGATAATGATGTGGTCTGTATGATGCGCTTGAGCGATAGCTGCTTCGCGCTGGATATTTTCGGGTTGGGTTCCAGCATAGACATGAACATTTCCCATCTGCTTCCAGCGAATTTCAATCCGTGAATCTGGATGCCGTATGACGGTGGCATCAATTTCCGGTTGGATAATCCATGATGCTGGGTCTGGATAAAGGATGCGTTGTCTAAAAAAGCGCAAAGTGATTTTCCCATATAACCTGATTTTGAACTTTAAGAGTAAAGGATTTGTGGGAAAGGTGCAAAGAGAATAGTTGTTTAGACTAAGCGTCCCGATGATTGGCTCTTCCTGTCAAATTGACCTTTCGCTATAGTAAAACCTGATAAACTTTTTCGGGATGAGCAATTGAGACGAAATAACGTGCTGATAAGACTATTTTCTATTTTGCCTTTGCGTTTTTGTGTTTTTATTTTTACTCTCACAATTTTCTTCAGCTTTCAACCAAGTAACGCACAGTCTTCTTGCGGCGAGACGACTGGCCGAACTGAGCGCGTAGAATACCGTGTCTCAGAAATCCAGACGACGATGTATACCACCGTCTATTTACCTGCCTGCTATGACCAGACGATTGACGATTATCCGGTGATCTATCTCATGCACGGATCGAATGACGATGATGGAAGCTGGATGCGGTTGGGATTAGGAGAGGTTTTGGATGCCGGAATTGCTTCTGGTGAAATGCCGCCTGTGATTGTTGTGATGCCGGGCGGCAATTGGATCGCCAATGAAAACGAATTTGGTGGAACAAATACCACTTGGGATGATATTTTTCTGAGACAGGTGATGCCGACGGTAGAATCGCAGTATCGCATTCGAGCAAACCGCGCCTATCGTGCCATTGGGGGTATTTCTCGCGGGGGATTTTGGGCGTTCCAGATTGCACTGCGTAATCCGGTTTTATTCAGTGCGGTTGGCGGACACAGCGCCTTTTTTGATTTGAATCACGCCCCGGATGAGTATAATCCACTGGATTTGGCTTTAAATGCGCCGGGTATTGATCGGTTGCGGATTTGGCTGGATCGTGGGCGGGATGATTTTGCCGCGCCAGGGCTGGATATCATGGATGAACGCTTGACTGAGCGAGGCGTAGATCATACCTACATGGTTTATCCTGAAGGCCAGCATTATTTTACCTATTGGGCGCAGCATCTCCGTGAGTATGTTGATTTTTATACAGCGGCATGGCTTACCGAGACAGAAGCAGTTATAGAAGCGACTCCCGAAGTAACGCCGCCAGTCACCCTTACGCCGGAAGCCACCGTCGAAAATACACCCGAAGCCACAACACAGCCTGAATCGCAATCTGACGGGCAAGGAATGTACTTGCTTCTCCCCGTTGTGGCGTTTCCGAGTTTGCAGGCGAACATCGAAAGCCAACGACTAACGAATATCCGCGCTGGGTTAGCAGATAGTGCGCTTGTTTTGACTGAAGCAACAGCCGCTTTGTTGAGTGAATTGGGCGTGACGATTGCGCCGGAAACACAAATTATCCCGTCGGATTCACTCTATAACACACTCTGGCGCGATGCCTCAAAATTTACACTGATGCCGTTTGATGCGCTGACACCGCGCTATCGGGTGCTGACTGTGGATGAACTGCATCCGATTGATTCTAATTTATCGACATATCCTTTCGCGTTTGCAAGTGAAACGCCTAACTTTTATCCAGATCGTCTGACTCGTATCCTGTTATCTGGTGTAACAGCCCTAACACGAGAGATGATCCCGGTATTAGATGCGAATGGAGTGGAATGGGCCGCAAGTGGTATTTTGCCTTATGTCCAGCGTGCGGATTTCTTTCACACGAGTAATGAAATTTCGTTTGATCCTATTTGTCCCCAACTGAGAGATGATGTGCTTGGCGGCCCAACCAGCTTTTGTAGCAAGCAAGCACATTTTGAGCTATTTAATCTGTTGGGTCTCGATATTGTCGAGCTGACGGGCAATCACAATAACGATTATGGTTATCAATCCTATTTGGATACGTTGGCGTGGTATCACGAAAACGGCATTCGGACATTAGGCGGGGGGGAGACACCCGAAGCCGCCGAAACACCGCTGATGCTCGACCATAATGGCAATCATATCGCAATGATTGCTTGTAACTGGATTGGCCCCTATTATGCCCTTGCCAACACCGATACTGGATTACTAGGCGGGGTGCGCCCCGGTGCAGCGGATTGTCATGGGGATTGGCTGCGCGAGACGGTAGGGCGGCTTTCGTCCGAAGGAAATTTGGTCGTCGTCACGGTACAGCATCAAGAGGCCGATCAACATACGCCTGTTGATAATCAGCGCATTAATTTTCAGCAGCTTGCGGATTGGGGGGCGGATGTAGTTGTTGGCACTGCTTCTCACTTCCCGCAGATTTTTCAATTTTATCCGGCGAATGGCGCGGAAACCTTTATCCATTTTGGCTTAGGCAATCTTTATTTCGATCAGGAATTTTTTGGTGGTGTGCGCTTCTTCATGGATAATCTTTACATTTATGAAGGGCGGCTGCTGACGGTTGACCTGTTTACGGGCATCATCGAAGATCAGGGTCGCCCCCGCCCGATGACCCCCGAAGAACGGGAAGTGCTGCTATATCTGATTTTTAATCAATATGGAGAATTTTGATGCAGAACAGTCAGCGCTTGGCGATCAGTAGGCGGCTTGTCTTGCGATCTTTCCATATTTGTGTCCTCATGTTTGTGCTTTTAGCGATGTGCTTTTCGCCCACTGCTGCTCAAAACACAAATAGTCAAGATATTGACGCAATTATTGCATCGATGACGCTCGAACATAAAGTCGGACAGATGTTTATGGTCAATCTTTATGGCGCGGGGTTGACGGATGTAGGGAGCGCGATGCTCCAAACTTGGCAGCCGGGGGCGTTGTTCATTGGGGTATCTAACATAGAGTCTCCGCAGCAGGTCGCGCAGTTGAACACGACTTATCAGCAGACCATCATCGCAGCAGGCGGAATTCCGCTGTTTATTTCCACCGATCAAGAAGGTGGCCTTATTCAGCGTTTGCGTGAAGGGTTTACCATTTGGCCTGTGCCGATGCTGGTGACGGCGGCGCATGATCCTGATCTGGCATATCGTGTGGGGCAGGGTATGGCACAAGAACTCCGTGCGGCTGGGTTGAATATGAGTCTTGCCCCTGTCGCGGATTTAAACACTAATATCGATAATCCCATTATTGGGCGGCGTTCACCGGGTACGAATCCTGACATGGTTGGGCTTTCTGTATCCAACGTCATTCGTGGGATGCAGGATATGGGCGTGATGGCAGCGGTTAAGCATTTTCCCGGTCATGGCGATACCAGCGAAGACTCGCATACCACCTTACCCACAGTCAATCATAATTTGCTGCGGCTTTCCACTGTTGAACTGCCACCTTTTGCCGCTGCAATCGAAGCCGAGACGGGTGCAGTGATGATAGGGCATTTGTGGATGACCCAACTTGATCCTGATACGCCGCTCCCTGCGACACTATCTTATAACGTGATAACGGGATTGCTGCGCGATGAGATGGGGTATGGCGGCGTTGTGATGACGGACGCGATGGAGATGGATGCGATTGATACCGTCTACGCGCCGGGTGAGGCCGCCGTTCTGGCGATTGAAGCTGGTGTTGATTTAGTCCTGACAGGCGCAAACACGGGCGAAGGCACACAAGCTGAGGAAATGCAAGCAGTGGTGGATGCAGTGCGATCAGGGCGACTGAGTGAAGAACGCATTGATGAGTCGGTGCGTCGGATTTTAGAGGCCAAAGCCCGTTTTGGTGTCTTAGATTGGACACCACCTTCTCCTGAAGATGCACAAATCAATTTAGAAGCCCATGCTGCTTTAATCGAAGAACTTTTTCAAGCAGGCGTTACTTTAGCCTATGATACGAACAATCACATCCCAATTATGCCTGAACAGAGCGCCGCGATTATCTTCCCCGGTAATCGAGCACAGATTCAACGCGATTGTTCAGTTGATGGTGGTAATGTGCGCTATTATGCCGTGAGTGATACACCCACCGAAGCTGAAATTGCTGCTGCCATAACGCTGGCGGGGCAGGTAGATACCATTGTTGTATGGACGAGAGATGCCTATGAAGTCGGTGATCTCGCGCCGCTTGTGAATGCGCTCCCGCCTGAAAAAACGGTGGTTGTCGCGTTGGTTTCGCCTTACGACTGGCTTCGTTTTCCGCAAATTTCGGCCTACATGGTCACATATAGTCCGATGGAAGCCGCTGTAACCACAGCCTGCGCGATTTTATTTGGTGAACTGCCAGCGCGGGGCCAGCTTGCAGTTGATCTTTCGTCCGAAGTTCCGGCAGGCAGCAGCGCAGAATAACCCACTTAGGTACTCTTAAGTCAAATAGAGTTTTAACACGGCCTCATTTCGGGTACACTTGAGGCTATTATGATTGACCATTCAGGATAGATTACGCATGGGAACATTAAACCCCGATTTACTCTCTAAAGATATGGACGCGATCATGAACGATGCTGTCGCGCTGCGCGATCAATATCGCCGTCAGACGATTACGCCAGAAGTAGTGCTGCTGGCACTGCTGCGTCGTCCCAATACGGCTGCTGCCCGTTTGATGGAATTGTTTAAGGCCATGCGCGGCGTTGACCTGGAAAAACTTGATCGTCAGGTGCATCTCGCCATTGAGAGTCGTACCGATCAAAATGGGAATTTAGATTATGTTGCGCGGGGTAATCGTCCGGTGGCGCTTTCTCGCCAGACGATTATTCTGCTTGATGATGCGCTGAGCATAGCGAATTCGGCGGAAGAAGTACGGATTGATACCGATCATGCGCTAGCGGTTTTAGCGGAAAGTTCGATGAGTACCAGCGGCTTACTGCGCCAACATGGGATAACCCCTAAAGCCATCTCAGATACGTTAGCCGAAAACAGCACAATTCGCCGCCGCCCTGATGGCACGACTCAGGATTATGTCGCCAGCGCCAAAGCGGGTGATTTAAGGGCAGTTTATTTCCGAGAAGGGCTGCTTCGCGAGATCATTAATATCCTTTCGCAATCGGTGAATCGCCATGTCATCTTGGTAGGGCCAGAAGGTGTTGGTAAGCGGACACTCGCCTATAGTCTCGCGTTGTTGATGTCTCAGGGCAAGGGACCCGCAAGACTTGCTAACCTTGTGCAGATTGATGAAACCGCGCTGCTGGATAGCGACCAAAAGGCAATCCGTGCTGGGCTAAGTAAGGCCAAAGGCGGGATTCTGTTTATTCCGCATATTCACCGCTTCTTTGGGGGGCCGATTAAGGCCGAATTTGCCAAAGTGATGCCGATGATTCAGAAGGCCTTTCTTGCTGATGATCCTGTCATTATCGGCTCGACCACCGAAATCGACTATCAGCGGATTATGGGTGTCAGCGCCATTACGGAAAACAGTCAGATTGTGCGGGTACCAGAGCCTTCTGTTGAAGAAACTATTGAGATGCTCAACATCAAAAAGCCGCACATGGAGGCCGATTATCAAATTGAGATTAATTCGGAAGCGCTGAGTTTAGCGGCACGATTAGCGAAGCGGTATCTGTCGTCTACACCCTTACCCCTCAGTGCTGAACAGCTTTTACACCGCACGGCGGCTATGGTTAGTATGAGCAAGCAAGCACATCTGGCCTTCAAACCTGAGTTGAGTGATTCAACTTTAGATGCCGAAGATATTACGCTGACTGCTAGCCAAATGACGGGCGTTCCCGTGAGTAAATTAGGCGAAGACGAGCGTCTGCGTTATGCCAGCATGGTGGAGCATTTGCAGGAACGCATCATCGGGCAAGATGAAGCAGTCGTCTCTGTCAGCCGAGCCATCAAAACTGCCCGCGTTGGCCTGAAAGACCCCAAGCGTCCAATCGGGGCATTTCTATTTTTAGGGCCAACAGGGGTTGGTAAAACCGAGTTGGCACGGGCGCTGGCTGAATTCATGTTTGGCAGCGAAAATGCGATGCTTCCGCTGGATATGAGCGAATTTAAAGATGAAAGCAGTCTCAATCGACTGATTGGCTCACCAAGCGGCTATGTCGATAGCGAAGCGGGCGGGCAGTTGACTGAGCGTGTGAAGCAGCAGCCTTACATCATTGTCTTGTTCGATGAAGTGGAAAAAGCCCACCCGCGCATCATGGATATTTTGTTGCAAGTGATTGAAGAAGGCCGTTTGACAGATGGGCGTGGCAATCCAACGAATTTTAGCGAGGCCGTGATTATTCTCACAAGTAATCTTGGTTCCGAGACACTAGCTGTCCCTGTCATCACTGATGAAATCCGCGAAGAAGCGATGGAAGATGTGCGCTCGTGGTTCCGGCCAGAATTCCTCAATCGTCTTGATGAAGTCATCATGTTCAATGCCCTAAACGAAGAAAGTCTAGCGAAAATCCTGCGGTTACTACTCAAGAAAGAAACAGGCATGGCAACCGAGCGCGGCCTGAAATTGGAATTCACCGAGGCGTCTGTCGAATGGATGTTGGCGCAAAACGACGAACCTGAATATGGGGCGCGTCCTCTGCGGCGCATTATCCGGCGGAGTGTGCGTGAACCGTTAGCGGATTTTTTGCTGCGGTCTAACCCGCCGAGCGGCACGGAAGTGCGGGTAGATGCGGATGACAAAGGGCTGACTTTTGCCGCTTTAGTCGATGGTAAAGAGATCAGCGTTGGGAAATAAGCCATATTAAACCGTAGAACGTATGGTAGGGCGGAATATTGTTTCGCCCTAAGTTGAGGTGATGAGATGACCATTCAAGAACGTGAAAGATTGTATACGCTTGATGACCTGCACGAAATTGAGGATCGCCCAGAAAACCAAGATAAATTCTTTGAACTCATTGATGGAGTCATCTATGAAATGGCAGGAACAAGCGCAAAACCCACTGTGATTGCAATGCGAATTGGTCGATTACTTGGTAATCATGTTGATGACAATGATTTAGGTTATATCACAGGTGCGGACGGCAAATTTGAAATGGGAACGCATAACGCGCTGATTCCTGATGTTGCTTTTGTTTCCAAAGAACGCCAGCCAGAACTGCCTGATGGCCCGTTCACGATTGCGCCTGATTTAGCCGTTGAGGTCGTCTCGCCAAGTGATTCGATCAAAGCGACACAGCGCAAAGCAAAGCGCTATTTATCACTTGGAACACATATTGTGTGGATTGTTTATCCTGACGATCAATCCGTTGATGTCTGCCGCCTGCTTCCAGATGGCAACATGAGTATTCAAGAGGTGGATATTAACGGCGTATTGGATGGCAGCGAGGTCATTGCTGGTTTTACGGTTTTGGTTCGTCAAATATTCTCAAAGTGAGTTCTGCCTCATGCGTCGATGGTTATCTGCTTCCCTCGGATTTGTCGCAACCATACTCGGTACATTGATTGTTCTGCCGCGCATCAACGAAACGATTTGGCGGTTGCAACTCGTCCTGAATGAATTTCCCTACAGTGTCACAGCACTTGGCTTGTTTGCCGCTTTTAAGCGTCCCCGCACAGGCATCGGCACGGCTTTCGGGTTATATGGCGCGGCACTTTCGCTGATGCCGCTTGTGCGGGTGCCGGCAGCGATTGATGATATGAATACGATGATGCGTGAAGGGCTAGGCACAGATTACGAAAGCCAAATTGCGCCGGAAATGAAAAAAAGACTAGCCTCAGCGCGTCTATCGCTTGCCGGGGTTGCTGGTTTTGCGTACAACAAAAACCATGTATCCACGCTTTACGATATTCCATTTTCTGAAACGCCCTCGCGTCCACTTAAGCTGGATGTTTATCGTCCGTTGTTAGCACCGGGTGATGGTGGCAAGCTGTATCCAGCGGTCATCGTTATACATGGTGGGTCGTGGGCGCATGGGGATAAAGGCGGCTATTTTGCCCCACACAATCGCTATTTGGCCTCGCAGGGATACGTCGTCTTTGATGTGCAGTATCGCTTTACCACACTAGATCAAGCCCTTTGGCCTACCCAGTTAGATGACATTCGTGCCGCGATTCGTTGGGTGAAAGCTCATGCGGCAGGCTTTAATATTGACCCTGACCGATTAGCTCTTTTGGGACGTTCTGCTGGCGCACAATTAGCGCTGCAAGCGGCCTATCGTGCCTGTGATGATGCAGTCGATACGCAGGTGAAAGCCGTAATCGCCATTTATGGCCCCACGAATCTGCGCCTCACGGACTCAACACATAATGAGCGTGTCGTCGCGCTCTTGGCAGGGAAGAGTTACGAAGTGCCGGAAAATTATGCGGATGCCAGCCCACTCGATTTTGCCCGTGACGGACTTCCGGCGACGCTTTTATCGCATGGGACGATGGATAAACTGGTGAGTCCGGTACATTCCGAACTCCTTTTGAATCGGCTGTGTGCCACCGATACCCCGGTTGTCCTGCTGCGTGTCCCTTGGGGACGGCATGGCTTTGATGTGTTTATGAACGGCCTCGGCGCACAGTTGACCCAATATCATACGGATCGTTTTCTGGCATGGAGTTTATATTCACAATGAAACCGATAACCAAATCAACAAAGCCTATTCGCTTACTTCCAAGACGGCTTGCTAATGGCTTGCTGGCATGGCAGGCGACCTTGGCATATATCAGCGCCCAACAAAGCCCTGATGCGCTTTTAGAACTTATGGCATATCCCGTTGAAGAGAGTCAAGCGGTACAGTGGTCGGCGACGGTATCATGGGGCAAAAAGAAGGAATCCGTGCGTGATTTGCCCTCACTTCAAGCCGCGCTGGACACGTTATGGCAAGAAGTCGAGCGTAATCATGTGATTTTTATCAGCGAAGAAGATACAGTGCGTCGCCCGTCGGGTTATGCCCCAAATGAGTGGATTGACGCGCACACGGCAGAAATATTGGGGCGTTTTATAGAGACGACCCATGCTGTTTTTACGTCTGGTTGGCGGGTGGTTATCATCTATCATGCAATCGAATCGCCGCTGTCACGGGTGCAAATGCGGCTGCTTGCGGAAGGCAATACTGTGACAGCTGGAGGACGGGGTCCTGCCCTCATTGACGCGACCCGTGATTTGTATCGCAATGCCGCGCCTGCCTACGCCGCGCACACGATGGAAGAGACTCCGACTGATGATAAAGATGATTCGGAATAACCGACAATCTCGGCAGTTTTTCTTATTTCTTTGCGTCTTTGTCCGAAATCCTTTATCTTCTATTCAGATAATTTAACCCTCAAACAAAATTGGAGGAATAATGGCTCAGGTAGATAGCTCCATTTTTCGTAAATATGATATTCGTGGCATTGCAACAGGGGATACCCCTCAGCTAACATCGGAAGTCGCTCGGTTGGTGGGGCAAGCATTAGGGACATATCTTCCCGGCAAATATGGCACAGATCATATGTTTGTTGGCTGCGATAATCGCTTGACTTCCGATCCACTGAAGGCAGCTTTGATTGAGGGAGTCCGATCCACTGGTTTGAATGTCACCGACATTGGCCCGGTGCTAACGCCGACTGTTTATTATGCCAGTGCCAGTTATGGTGCGCGTGGGGCAGGGGTGCAAATCACGGGGAGTCATCTGGATACGCGCTATAACGGTATCAAAATGGCTTATGGCAAACTCGCCCTTTCTGGCGATCAAATTCAAGATTTACTCCGTATTATTGATACCGATGCCTTCATCACTGGGAATGGCAGCCTCGAACAAGATTATTCCATGATTTTAAAGCACATGGAGACCATTGGCGGCATGGTCACGCTGGCGAAGCCGCTTACGGTTGTGTTGGATGCGGGTAACGGTCTCAGCGGAAGTTATGTTCCCGCGGTTCTGGAAAGACTCGGCGTTACTGTACACTGCCTCTACTGCGAATCTGATGGGACGTATCCTAATCACCTGCCCAATCCTGAAGACCCAGAGATGACGGTTGAATTGGAAAAGATGGTTGTTGAACTCGGTGCTGATCTCGGATTGGCCTTTGATGGCGATTCTGATCGCTGCGGCTTTATCGATAATCTTGGGCATCATATCGCCGCTGATCGTTTGCTGGCGCTGCTGGCGCGAGATTTGCTTTCACGTCATCCCGGTGGCACGATTGTGTTTGATGTCAAAGCCTCACAAGCGCTGCCGGATGAAATCAAAAAATACGGTGGTATCCCGCTGATGTGGAAGTCCGGTCACAGCCTCATGAAAGCCAAGATGAATGAGATCGGTTCGCTGCTCGGCGGGGAAGTCAGCGGGCATTTATTCATCGGTGAAAATTATTATGGTTTTGACGATGCCCCTCTGGTCGCGCTCAAGACGCTGCAAATTATCGCCGCCAGTGATAAATCTATCGCCGAAATTTTCGAGGAAGTGCCTAAGCTCGTGGCTACGCCAGAAATTATTCTCACCGCGCCGGATGCAGTGAAGTTTACCATTATCGACGAAATTCAAGCGGAACTGGCGAAAAATTATGAGGTCGTCACCGTTGATGGGGCGCGGGCGGTCTTTGAAAATGGCTGGGGCTTAGTCCGTGCCAGCAATACCCAGCCCGCGATTACACTGCGCTTTGAAGCCTATACGAATGACCAGATCATCGAATATATGGAGCGCTTCAAGGCGCTGTTGAATACACATCCTGAAATTGATCAGACCAAGTTTGATTCCGTTATCGCCTCGTTCAAATCGGGTGAAGCAACGCACTAAACACAAACATAACCTCGAATAAGATTGCTCGGCGGGACAAGGTAGGCCTTGTCCCTACAAAAATCCATCTTAGCTTAGTTGTACGGCTTGTGGTTTGAATAGGGAAATAATATGCCAGATCACTTCCAGAATATTTATGAAACGCAAGCCGCGCAATATGATGCGCTCGTCAGCCGAGAGGATTATCAGCGCAATATTTTGCCTGCACTTGAGGAGATTCTTCCCTTGTCAGGGCTGGAGGTAGTTGAATTCGGTGCAGGTACAGGGCGGCTAACTCGGCTGCTTGCGCCTGTAGTCAAATCCATTCGTGCTTACGATGCCTCCACCCATATGCTGGCGACGGCTGCTGAAAGTCTGGGGCAGATGGGGCTGGTCAATTGGACGGTCACACAAGCCGATAATCGCAAAATTCCGGCGGATGATGCCAGTGCTGATCTTGCGATTTCTGGGTGGAACTTTGGGCATACGGTAGCATGGTCGCCGCAAACTTGGAAAGACGATATTGGTCACATGTTGGATGAGATGCTTCGTGTAGTCAATCCCAAGGGGATAATGATTATCCTAGAAACACTTGGCACAGGCAGCGAGACACCCGCGCCGCCAACGCCGGGACTAGCCGCTTACTATAATTGGCTGGAAGAAACACGCAACTTTGCACTCAAGTGGATTCGTACAGATTATCAATTTGCTTCAGTCGGTGAGGGAGAACAATTAACCCGTTTTTTCTTTGGCGACGCGATGGCAGATCGAATAGCCAAAGAAGGGTTGCTGACGCTGCCGGAATGCACGGGTATTTGGTGGAAGAAAAAAGGCTGATGGATACAGTTCAAAAATTCATTGGCACTTGGCGGCTTATCAGTCAATACGCCTACGATCATGATGGCAAAATGACGTATCCACGCGGTGAGGATGCTGTCGGCTTATTGATTTATGATGCTGCTGGAATTATGATGGTGCAGCTTGCGCGGCGGGGGAGCTATTCGGGCGAGTTATCCGACTTCAAAACGGCGATGAATAACTTTCTTGCGTATCATGGGACGTATGATGTCGATGAAAGTCAGGAAAGCGTTTTGCATCAGATTGTGTCTTGTTCTTATGCTGCATGGGTTGGGACGGATCAAGTCAGAAAATTTCACTTTGATGGCGATCAATTGATCCTTAGTGCTAAGAACGGGACAGAAAAACGATTTTTAGTGTGGCAAAGAGCTTAAAAGCGCGACAAATACTTCCGTCCTTCTTCTGTGTCTATGCCGATTTGCGAGATCAATTCTTGAATACCATTAAATTTCTTTTCAGACCGCAGCCGCGTTTCAAACGTCACGGTTAAATTTTGCCCATAAATTTCTCGATTAAAATCTAGCAGATGGGCTTCAACCGTTACATCTTGCCCGGAAAACGTCGGGCGGATTCCGATATTCGTCACCGCCATAAAGCGCTCATCCCCAAGCGTTGCCCAACCCGCATAAACACCATTCCCTGGAATGACCTGCTCCTCCCATACGGCGACATTGGCAGTCGGGAATCCAATCGAGCGTCCACGTTTTTCTCCATGCACAATTTCCCCGCATACCGCATAGCCGCGCCCTAGAAGATGCTTGGCCTTTTCGACTTCCCCTGCTTCCAACAATTCACGGATAAGGGTACTGCTGATAGTCTCATGATCTTTGCCTGTTTGAATCAGATCAATAACATGCAGAGAAAACCCTTTTTCAGCGCCTTGTCCTCGTAGATAGTCTACATTGCCTTCGCGCTGATAGCCGAGCGCGAAATCTGCCCCCACCCACAGACTATCGAGGCGTAAGCGTGCGATGAGTTGATCGACAAAATCCGCTGCCCGGATAAAGCGGGTGGCTTCATTGAATGGATGAGTGACGACACAATCTACCCCAAGTTTGAGGAGTTGTTCCGCCCTCTGTTCGGCAGTCGTTAGATAATAACGACCTTTTAAGCCGCGCAGCACAATATCTGGATGAGGAAAAAAGGTAAGAACAACAGCGAGCCGTCCGCTGGTGTGGGCTTGATCGACCAATTGACCGATTAAATGGGCGTGTCCCTGGTGAACACCATCAAAAACGCCGATAGTCACAATCGAAGGTTGGTCGAGTTGAGCGTTAGCAAGATCGTAGATATGCTTCATAAATTCGCTTTTAGCTGTTAGCGATGAGCCGTTAGCAGAACCAACTTCGCTTATGCTGGCGAACTTGGCGATGGTAGTTTTTAGTTTTATTCGTTGGGTAAGAATACCTTATGAGGTCGCCAGATACCATTGTCGGATTGCAAAATAGCGGCAAGTCTCCCTTGAAAATCATACGCCCGTGCCAGTCCATCCGCGGCAGGATAATCGCCTTGGGGGACGCGTCCGTGCAGAATATGATTGCTATCCACAGCATCTAAGTCTAAGCGGGGTAGGGAAGCTAGGGCATAATCTGCTGGGAGTAAATGACGCTGCCAATCAGGGTCCGCAAGTAAGGTTTCTAAGTTGATGGAATTTTCTAAAGTGAATGCGCCGCTTGCTGTCCGCACTAATCCGGCGAGATGTGCGCCCACGCCGATCACCTCCCCCACATCAAAAGCGAGGCTGCGGATATAGGTGCCAGCGCTGCACGTTACATCTAATGAGAACTGAGGGGGCGACCAATCGACGATTTCAAGCGCTTCAATCCGCACGGGGCGCGGGGCGCGTTCTACGGTTTCCCCACTTCGGGCGAGATCATATAATTTGCGTCCGCCTTGTTTAATGGCGCTGTACATCGGGGGGATTTGTTCGATATTGCCCAAGAATGGCTGCAAAGCGTTTTCGACATCATTCTGGCTGAAGTGATCGATAGGGCGTTCTGCCGTGACTTCGCCTTCCGCATCGTAAGTTGTTGTTGTAATCCCCAAATGCACCCGCGCACGGTAGCGTTTGGTTGAATTCATCGCATATTCACTCAGGCGGGTTGCGCCACCCAGACAAACAATAAGCACACCTGTCGCCAGTGGATCCAGCGTACCAGCGTGGCCCACTTTTTTGATTCCCAGTCCGCGTCGAACTTTATGGACGACATCATGGCTCGTTATGCCAAGCGGTTTATCAATATTGAGAAAACCGAATACATCAGGCAAGGGATAATTTCCCTATTCGTGCGGCTTGAATCAGCAGCGAAATCACGCGCTTTTTTGCCGCATCCATTGGCCCGTCAATTGTTGCGCCGGAGGCTTGCTTGTGTCCGCCGCCGCCGAGGGAGAATGCGACTACGCTCACGTCGAAACCGGGTTTGCTGCGGAAGCTCAATTCGATGCGACCTTCCGGGGTTTCCTTAAAGACGGCTGCGATCATCGCTTGATTGACCTTAATCAGAAATTGTACGAGTCCGCCATCGGTGGTATCTGTCATGCCGGCGCGTTTAATATCAGCCTGCGTCACTTCCCCAACGACGACACCGCCTTCATAAAGTTCAACTGTCGCCAGCGCACTTTTCCATAAATTGATGACTTGGAAATCGCGGTTATCCAACGTTTTTTCGGTGACTTCTGCCAGCGATGCGCCTGCTTCCATTAGCGCCTGAGCGATACGAAGTGTTCCTGCGTTTACATTGCTTGTGCGAAAGCCGAGTGTATCCGTGACCATACCTGTGAGCAGCGGCAGCGCGATATCGCGGGTCAACGCAAGTTCCATTGTTTGCAGCCAATCATAAACAACTTCGCTGGCGGAAACCGCATTGGGCATCACGAGGTGAATATCGCCAAATAGGGTATTTGTGGCGTGATGATCGAGGTTGATGACCTTTGTGCTGTGGGCGCGAGCATAAGCACCGACTTCACCCGTGCGCGGCTCGTCACTCGCATCAACTGAGATCGTCAAGTCCCAATGACCACGCACCAATTTCGAGTGGATCGTTTCTGCGCCAGGCAGGAATTTTAGGTATTCGGGAACACCTTCATCAACAGCACAATCGACCTTTTTGCCGAGGCTACGTAGGGCATTTGCTGTCCCCAATAGCGAGCCAATTGCGTCACCATCCGGCGAGACATGGGTCACAATGACAATCGATTGGGCGGACTGAACTGCCAGTGTCGCATCAGTCCAATTCGTCGTATTCGGCATAGGGGTCGTCATCAATGTCTAAATCCTCATCATCCAATTCAGGGTCAGTAGGCGCTGGAATATCTAAGCCGGCGAGAATCTGGTTCAGGCGTTCTCCGCGTTCTAGGGTCATATCCCAATGAAAATGGAGTTCCGGCGTATTCCGCAGACGAATGCGCTTGCCAACTTCGCGGCGTAAGAAGCCATTGGCGCTTTTTAAGCCAGACAGTACGTCGACGCGACGGGATTCATCCCCTAGCGCGTTGACATAAATATCGGCAAACATCAATTCTGGGTCGAGCTTAACTTCTGTGATCGTAACCCCTCGTAAGCGTGGGTCGGAAACCTCACGCAAGAGAAGTTCGCTCAGGATAATGCTGATGCGATCATTCATGCGATCCTGTTTGATCGACATACTTAGCTGACTCGTTCCATGATGAAGAATTCCAAACGATCACCTTTTTGATATTCGTTGAAATTGTCCAAGCTGATCCCGCATTCAAAGCCTGACCGCACCTCACGCGCATCATCTTTTTCACGCTTAAGGGCGCTTACGCTGAGTCCTTCGGCGACGAGTTGATTGCCGCGTTTGACATTTACCTTCGCATTACGGCGGATTTCGCCTTCCAGCACATAGCTGCCTGCGACAGAGCCAATACGCGAGATGCTAAAAATTTGGCGTACTTCCGCAACACCAATTGTTTTGGGTGCATACTGCGGCTCAAGCAGACCGTTAAGCGCCAGTTCCACGTCTTCCAGCAGTTTATAGATGACCGTGTATTTACGGATGTCCACGCCTTTAGTGTCGGCCGTGCGGCGTGCGCCACCATCCACGCTTACATTAAAAGCCAGGATAATCGCGCCGGAAGCACTCGCAAGCATGACATCATTTTCATTGATGTTGCCCACGTCCGAAGCAAGAATATGTAGTTGGATGCCGTCTTTATTCTTGCCGGAAAGGTCTTGCAGCGACTCTACGACAGGCTCTAATGAACCTTGCACGTCAGCTTTGACGATCAAGTTAAGTTCTTTGTCGTCCTGAGCGTTGAATTGGGCAAAGACATCTTCAAGCGTAAAGGTGCGAACTGGGGCGCTTTGGGCGATACGAAGCGTTTCTAATCGTTCTTCGACCAGCGCACGAGCCAGCTTGTCATTTTTGATATATTCAAAACGATCACCGGGATGGGGCATTTCGTTCAAGCCTAAGACGGCTATTGGCATTGAAGCAGTTGCTTCTTCAACTTGTTTGCCAGTGTCATCGAACATGGCTTTAATGCGTCCGTAGCTCGTTCCCGCTACAATGACATCACCGCGCCGCAAAGTGCCATTCAGCACAAGCAGGGTAGCAATCGTTCCGCGACTTGGCTCAACCTTGGCTTCGATAATCACGCCCGTTGGGTCAGCTTTGGGGTTGGCGACGATGCGGTTATCATCAGCGACCAGCAAAAGTGCTTCCAGCAGGTCTTCAATCCCTTGCCCTTGAACAGCGGCGACTGGCACCATCAAAGTATCGCCGTCCCAATCATCGGCTATAAGATCGAGTTCTGCCAAACCTTGTTTTACGCGCTCGATATTAGCGTTACGCTTATCAACTTTAGTGATAGCAACGACAATGGGGATGTTGGCAGCACGGGCATGATTAAGGGCTTCACGGGTTGTCGGCATCACGCCGTCATCCGCCGCGACGACCAAGATTGCAATATCAGCGCCTTGCGCCCCACGCGCCCGCATAGCAGTGAAGGCCTCATGACCAGGGGTATCTAAAAAGGTGATTTGTCGTCCGTTGTGATACGCACGATATGCGCCGATATGCTGCGTAATGCCGCCTGCTTCCCCGGCTGCTATAGTGGTCTTACGGATAGTATCCAGAAGGGTGGTCTTGCCATGATCGACATGACCCAGAATCGTCACAATGGGGGGGCGGATGCCCAAATTTTCTGGACGTTCTTCAGCATAGACTTTGCGCCATGTTTGTGTGCTGGAAGATGCACGCAGCTCTTCTTTTTCAGCGGCGGCTAATGCGCTGGCGGATTGCGCTTCATAGCCCATTTCTTCAACCACAATCGCCGCAGTGTCGTAGTCAATCTGTTGATTGATTGATGCCATCACGCCATTAGCGATGAGTTTTTTCATCACTTCAATTGGGCTGGCGCGAATCAGTTCGGCAAGTTCACGAACTGTTAAAAAATCGGGTACAAGTACGCTCTGTCTTTCCTGTGCCATAATGCCTCCATGTATATCAAGCATTGGGACAGGAAGCAGAGTGTACGTTAGCCTCTACATCCTACCCATCGCTCGGTTCATCCATTGGTCAATTGACCAAGGCCGCAGTGTCGTCATGTAAATTGTCATGGTGACTGCGGCATCGCCTGTTGCAGGCGTTCACGGTCTTCTGCCGTTAACGTTGTTTTCAACGCTTTGTTGAGAAGGTCAGTTTTCACCGCGCGTTCCCAGCAACTAATTCGATCACATAAATATGCGCCACGACCATTCATTTTACCACTAGGGTCAACGTATACACCAGTATCAGTACGGATCAACCGAACCAATGTGCGTTTTGCGTCCTTCGTTTTACAGACGGCGCAAGTTCTTAGAGGGATGTGTTTACGGTGTTGCTGAATAGTTTTTTCGACCATGACAGACTTCACTCATTAAATCGATATTCTATAGACGCAGGTTGAGGCGTGATCTTACTTGCGTTATTACTGAAGCCAATAACAAGGGCGAGATTGTCTCGCCCTCAATAATGTCTTAACTTATTCTTCCCATTCAGAAGTTGTGCGTCCGCCCTTACGTCTGCGCTTGGCAATGGTTGCGCCTGTATCCTCGTCAAAGATCAATTGACGGCGCTTATTGCGATCTTTCTTGTTTTTATTTTTGCCTTTAGCGACGAGATTGCCGGAGCTATCAACTTCCATTTCATCCTCATCGGCGACAAAGACCTCCAACTGAGGTTCAGATTGGACGAAGGCTTTGCGCCTGCGTTCTGCCTCATCTTTACTAACGCCGGGTAGATCAGGGAAGGTATCTAATGTGAGTGCTGCTTCAGATGCATCGTCACCTTGCACGATAGCAGGCTGAGTGGCAACTGGCACAGACGGCGCAACTTCTTTGAAAATCTCTTCGATTTCATCATCTGGGATGACGATCTTATCAAGCGCTGTTTGCAATTGTTGCAGAGCGCCATCGGAATGTTGATTACCCAACAGGCGGCGTAGGCGATCTTCGTCAATTAAGAAGCGCAGCATAATTTCGCCAACATTTTCCAACGGTTGCAGCGCTTCGATCATGTGATCGGGCAAGGCAAGTTGTTTGACGGGAATATCGAAAGCAGATTGGGGCAGCGTCGCTTTGACGGCGTTAATTTCTGCAAGACGCGCTCTACGAGAATCCTCACGCATAGAGAGCAACTTGCGTTCTACAACATCGGCGAATTTGCCCAGTGCCTTATATTCTTCGGGCTGAATGGTTTTGTTCGCGCTCTTTTTCTCGATAATGCCGCGCACCTCGCCTACCAACTCGGCTTTTGAGGTAGCAAGTTCGGCAAGCGGCCCACGATTTAAGCTGTCCAACGCATTTTGGACGGCCTCTGTAACGCTCTTAATGTCGATACGCCAGCCGGTCAATTTGGCGGCGAGGCGGGCATTTTGACCTTCACGCCCAATGGCTAACGACAATTGATCGTCCGGCACGATGACGACAGCCGTGCGCCCTTGATCGGGATCATCATCGAGATAAACCCCCGTCACGCGGGCAGGACTAAGCGACTTGGCGATAAAAATTTCTTGATTCGGATTCCACTCAATCACGTCGATTTTCTCTTCGTGAAGTTCCTTGACGATGTTCTGAATGCGAATACCCCGCATCCCGACGCAAGCGCCGACGGGATCGATTCCGTCTTGCAAGGCAGCAACAGCGACTTTGGAGCGATAACCCGCTTCACGCGCAATATTTTTGATTTCTACTTGCCCATTAAAAATTTCGGGGACTTCATACTCAAGCAGGCGGCGCAGCATATTGCGATGAGCGCGGCTGACGACGATTTGTGGCCCGCGATTGGTGCGTTTTACTTCCATCACATAAACGCGCAGTTTGTCATGTGGTTTATGGCGCTCGCCGGGGATTTGCTGTGCGCGGGGCAGAATAGCCTCCGCACGACCCAAACTGAGCGTAATGACGGCAGAATTGATGCTTTGCACCTGCGCGTTGATGATGTCGCCTTCTTTATCGACATATTCATCAAACAGGGCATTACGCTCCGCCTCACGAATTTTTTGGAGAATCACTTGTTTGGCGGTTTGTGCGGCGATGCGCCCGAATTTCTTCGTCGTGCCTTCCACCTGCACCATGACCGTATCGCCTAGATTCGATTCCGGCTCGTAATAACGCGCTTTTTCCAGATCGACTTCTGTTCTGGGATTTTCAACGTCTTCGACGACTTCTTTTTCAACAAAGATACGAGCGCGGCCTGTGCCGGGGTCTATGGTGGCATCAACGCGCTGCGCTGCACTGGCATTTGCGTCACGTCGATAGGCTGAGATGAGGGCAGTCTGTAAAGCCTCTAAAACGACTTCTTGAGGCAAGACTCGTAACTCTGCGATTTCATTAAAGGCGAGTTCGAACTCATTTTTCATGTGTTGTTTACTATATGCTCCCGCGAGACTTAGGGGAATAGGCTGGTGTAGGCTCCCTGCTCGCCCATGCAGGGCAATTGAATGAGGAGCGGGCCAGCTAGAACAAATGCTTATCCGCTTAATAAAACGAAAAGTGGGGATCAACCCACTTCTTCTAAAAACCTAAGAGCCGATTCTAACATATGTGTTACAACGTGTCAAGGCGAGTATGACAATCGACGAAACGATAAAATCAGGGGCAATTTGTTTGATTACCCCTGAGAGAAAGACGCTTTTTATTGTCCGGATGTCGCTTCGGGGGGTGTTTCTTCCGTCGATTCAGCATCAGCGGCCTGTGCTTCCTGAGTGGCCTCCGCTTGGTTTGCCAAACCTTCAATTGCAAAGCTATCATCAGGTGCGCTGTTCAATTCCACCGCAGATTCAGGGAACGGTGTGAAGCGCAGGACACGCGCACTACCCGTATCACTGACATACAAATTCCCAACGCTGTCGAGCGCGAGGCCGCCGATTGCTGCGAATTGGGTGGCGTTGGGTTGTTCGATATTATACTGCCCAAAGGCACCTACGCATTCGCCAGCCGTGTTGTAAACAAGAATGCGTCCAGCGTCGCCATCACTTACGTACAGCATATTCCGTGCAGCATCAAGCGCCAGATAGGGCAGGCTGTTCGGTTTGCCCGTCCAACCTTCAACGTTAAAGCTGGTGATAAATGTACCGTTGCTGTCGAAGATCGAAATTCGTCTGTTCCATGTATCCGCTACGAACAATCGACCATCCGGCGCGAGCGCTAAACCAACTGGTTCATCAAGTTCACCGGGGAGACTTCCGCCGCCGCCAATATCGCGCAAGAATACACCTTCCGCGCTGTAAACGCGCACACGCTTATTGCCCGTATCCGCCACATAGACGCTGCCATCACTCCCGACGATCACATCACGGGGGCCATAAAAACCGTCCACAGGCTGCTCTGGCGCATCGAATCCGACGAAACTAGGCTGCCCCCAAGCATTAATGGCATTGTTTTGTGCGTCAAATACGCGAATGCGATGATTCCAGAAATCGGCGACATAAAAGCTGCCATCTGGTGCGAAGGCGACATCATGCGGGCGTTCAAAGAATGCACCTTGCTGATCGCCAGTGCCTTGCTGCCCAAAACTGCTCACATATTGACCCTCAGAAGTGAAGATGCTAATGCGGTTTCCACCTTCCTCTGCCACATACACAAGACGATCATCGGGACTGACCGCAAGACTGATTGGCCTGAGAAGCGGCGAATTTGTCGTATTAAAGACTATATCAGCACTTAACTGCTGCCAATTCGTCACACATGCGCTGGAGGGCTGCTGCTCGATGGCGGAGGTAGCAGTTCCATCTCCCGTGCCAAGCTGCCAGACCTCGGCTGCGATGTCCTTCCGCACGAAGAAATGCAGTTCATCCATTAAAGGCCATTGGGTATTTTCAAACTGGCGACCTACCGCAGTTCCGTAGGTGGTGTAATCTCTTGCCCACCAAATGTCGAAAATCCCGCGTCGTGTGCTACTTGCTGTTGTGTTGGCGCTGGAGAAATCAAATAGATCATTCAGCCGCTGCGAAGTAAGATCGTAGTAATCCTGCATCGGCCAATACATGCGGACGTAGGTAAACTCTTGGAAGCGATCTTGTAGAAGTGGCTGCACAGAAGCCAGCCCTTCATTGGCAACGACCACAACCGAGGCGGCATCAATTTGCTGTAACGTAGGGTTATTGCCGAAACCCACTTTGTTCGTGAAGTCGCGGAAATACCATAAACCAGGCCAGTGCATCCCGTCATCATAAGCGAAGTTGATGTCCATGCCGCCTGTTGTCCGCAGACTTAGCTCTTTTAATTGTTCCACGACGAGGCCATTGCCGGGACCGCCGTGAGCGTAGACGAGAAATTCTTTGCCTAGATCATAATTGATAAATGCCGCTGTCCATGCTGAACGGAGGGTGAAAACGGCTAAAACGCTGAATAGAGCGATTGCAAACATCTGCCGCAGATGTCGCCAACCGGTGCGCTCTGTCAGCCGGAAAACGATTGCAATCAATACCGCACTGATCCCTACGGCGGCTAACCAACCATACGTCCATGAAAGCTGGATGCGTTCCTGACCCTGAAAGGGCGGTCTGCCACCCAGATACGGCGCGATAATTTGGAACATGGTTATAAACAGCAAGGGCAGCAAAATGAGATAAATCCAGCCGCGTTCTATAAATTTCCGCAGATCAATCCGTTCAACGATGCCGCCAAAGTACCAGCCCGTAAGTAAAATTAAAGGCACCGTCATGTGGGTGCCGAGCCAAGGCATTTTTTCCCCTGCTAACGTAAAAGCCAGCAAGTTCATCACACCCCAAAAGCCAACGAACAACAAAAACGGAAGCTGCGTCAGCCGATCTTCCGGCGCAACCGATATGCCGCGTTCCAAGTGGTGTTCTTCGATGACGACTTCGATAGGATCAGTCACGATCATCTGTCGATCATCTTCACCCAGTAGGGCAGTGAGCGAAGGCTCTTCTCTGGGTGCGTCAACCAATTGGATATCATCGCTAAAGCCAATAGCTTCGACTGCTGCTTCAAGCTGTGGTTGCTGACGGGCGCGATTCTTACGCCAGAACATGACCATTCCGGCGGTCATTGCCAGTCCCCCGCCGATAACGGGCAAAAATTCATAGAATGGCATGATAACGAGCAGATAGTAATACTGAGGCTGGCTGCCGCGCTGAACTTCTTGCTGTTCTAACCAATATTGCAAGCTGTAGATCATGCCTGTGGCAAGACCCTCTATATTGGTGAAAATGGTGGTATAGAAAAAGACGAATAAGGCGTGAAAAATGAGCGAACTGACTAACCAGCGTCGCCAATCCCATGCTAACCCAGCGACGATAGCCACTGTAATCATCGGCACCCAAGCGAGGAAGCCGAGGAAGACCCGCCCGACCATCTCAATTTCTTGTCCCGGATTTACCTCGCCAACCGGAATATTATTTCGTAAGAATGGAGCGAGGCTGTTGCCAATGTCTATAAAGTCTTGTGGATTGCCATGTGCAGAGACGATAAAGACGGCAGTGACCCAAGGTAGAATGAGCGACCCCATCAGCATCAAGACATCAAATTCTGGAAAACGCTCAAGTTCTTTAAACAGTCCGCGCCGCTTAAGATAAATAATACCGACAAGGGCAATCCCACCTAGCACCCACGCCAATATAATTGGGGTTGCGGTGATCGAGTTGTCTTCTCGTGGTAGGTGGACTCGGGTCTCTTCTTCGATGACCAAGAAGACAAGGCATAACGGGATAATTATGGCTAATAGAAGGACTGTGCGGCGGCCAAAACTGCGCTTTCCAGCCGATTGCAACACGACCACCGCTAGACCTGTGCCGATCACGGCTGCCAACAAAAGAATCAGCACTGCTGCTCTATCGAAGCTCGCGCCCACCCCCTCAATAGCTTTGGGCAGAATATCGTACCTTTGCATCACCCAATAAATAACGAGTGCTGCGGTTGCTGCGCCTACGTACAGTATACCCATCGTCAGGGGCGAGATCGTGCGAAGACGAATGGCTGCATAAACCAGTGCCAGCGAGGTGGCGATCAATAGCCCAACACCGAGCGTCGTCACATTAGCGACCACTATCAGCGTAATCAAGGTCAGAGGGATTGCGATGAGGTCGGGGATGGTGAACATGGCTTTGCCAGATTTATAGGCCCAAAGCGCTGTTCCAATGATGATGCTAAGGAGCGAAGTGATGACAACTCCCGTCCAGCTTAGGAAGCCGACAAAATCATTGGTGACGGCCTTTCCCTCGAACATCGTTCCGAATTGATTTCCAAGGAAGCGCAGCCGATCACTCAGCGTAATGATAAGCTCATTATTGGCAGCAGGTTCGATGCCCAATGTGGAGGCAATCGTTTGTGAGGTGGAATTGCTATTAAACGATACAGAGACGACGACGATCATCCCTAGCGCTGCTAGTACAGCCAACATAAAGCCTATGGCAATGGTATAGAAAATGGGCTTGCCAGTTAGGTTAAGGTAATGCTGTGCCATGCGCGTCAGCCAATACAGTGTAACAAACAAACCAAAAATGCCGATATAGATAAAGGCTGTTTCTTTAGAAGCCAAGTTCCAGAGCATTGCCCCTGCAAGTAAATACAGCCAATGAGCGCGTCGTCGCTGGTTTTCTGGCCCGCTTAAATACATCAAAATCGCGTAAGCCATTGTAATCGAGGCGATAATGGCTGGCATATCTTCGCGGATGTAACGGCTGTAGAACATCATCAAAGGTGAAATCAGCAGCATCGTGGATGCTAAAATCGCCCCCCATCGTCCTAACCAGCGTCGGAACAATAATGGATACATCACAATTAGGATGCCCAAGACTGCCGCGTAAATGCGGGCGCTGAAATCGCTGGGGCCAAACAGAAAATAGAAAAACGCCGTAAAGTGGAACAATATCGGCCCGTGCATCAGCGGCGTATGCTCAAAGTTGCCGTCGTTGTAGAGGTTATACGAATAGAGCGTATGCAGGCTTTCGTCGTGGCTCATGACACGCTCACCAAGCGCATAGAAGCGCGTGAACAACGCTAGGGCAAAAATGATGATGTAAATAATCATTTCCCAGTTCAGCGTGTAGGCACGAGCAAAAAGCCCATTCAGGGCATTTGGTTGATCCTCGTGGGAAAGCCTTCTCGGTGTAGAAAGCGGTTGGTCAATTGTCGTCATAAGTCCTCATTAAATGATGATCTGGTTAATTTCCTGTCCAAGTAACAGGGATAGGTGTTGCTGATGGAGCCGCTTCTGGTTGGAGGCGGGTCGCGCTTATGCCTGCCGTTTCTACGCTTGTGACTGTGGCAGCCGTAACCAAGCGAATCGTCCCCGGTGTATCCGTCGTAGCGACAGAAATTGGGTTCGTAGGGACAGGTGGCGTGGCGGAAGCCCGTGAAACGCTGCTGTTGCCCATTGTCAGCGGAAGTAAGAGCGCAATCAACAGCACGATAACCGCCGCGCTTGTGCTGGCACGATACCGTTGAAAGACCGTCCGATGTGGTCTGCGTGTATTCAATTCAGAAGAAATTGCCATCCAAACGCGATCTAACTGCCCATTTTTTGGTTGTGCAAAGGTGGGCAGTCGGTAGTCTAATTCGCGTTTAAGTTCGCGGACACGCTGATATTCCGCATAACACGCCGGGCATTCGTCGATATAACGGGCGACGCGCCGTTTTGCTTTGAGCGATAGTTCGCTATGAACAAAGGCGACCATCCGAATCTTACAATAACGAATTTTAAAGTTGAGCATCATGTTTTCTTGCGATTCATCTCTTAGTTTTACAGTGCGTGTGATGGTTGATAACGATTAAATACTGAGCAATTCCTCAAGCAATCCCTGACCCATCGGCAGCAGCAGTCCGCGCAGTCGATCATGTGCCAAACGCACACGGCTTTCCGCCGTTTTGGGCGGACAATCCATTACCTCAGCGATTTCACGATATGTCAGGCCATGTCCGTAACGCAGCACAATAGCTTCACGTAATTGAGGCGATAATGAGGCCAATGCGGAGGCTAAAGCTTCTTGTGCTGCTCGATGGGCTAAGGCCGCTTCAGGCGTTTCGGATTTTGGCCCCGCCACATCAAGCCGGAACAACTGTCCCCAATTGATTTGAGGCAGACATTTACGCCGATACGTGTTGCGGCAGCGGCTGACGGCGATGGTGTATAGCCATGTTTTGAGCGATGCTCGTGATGGATCGAAACGCTGGAGATTTTTGAAAGCATAGACAAACGTCTCTTGCATCACATCCTCAGCATCTTGACGATTAAGAACCAAGCTGTAGCACAGACGATAAATACCCGTCGCAAAATGGTCATAAAGCTGTGTATAGCTGGATTGATCCCCACGCAGGCAAGCCGCGATCAACGGAGATAAATCACCATGAGAGACATCTTCTCGACTCTGGGATGTTTCAGCATTCTGGAAAAATTGTTCACTTATCAATGATTTGCCTACTTTTATCCACACAAGCGTAAAGCGCATTGCTTAAGAAGTTCTTACTTGTTTCGCTGTCATATACACGCTTGCGCGGTTTTCTCCTCACTCTACATCACTGCCCGATTTGCTGCCCATCAAAAACATCCTGCCGCACCCATAAGATATAAACTTGAGACGGGCTAAATAGAGGCGGACGAACCCGCCGCATAACCCACCAGGGCAGTGCATCGAAACCGGGTAAATTCCCACTCCATACATGTGTGAGGGTGAATTTTTGCCCAACATACGCGCCGCCTAAGTCCGGCTCGGTTAGTGAATCTGGCAGCAGGACGATAGGTAGGGTGCGGCCTTCTTCGACAGTTTGAATATACGTCGTATTGGGGAAGTCGCGCAGTTCCCAAGCAATAATGCCATCGGAGGGTGCGAGGACTGCCACCGGAAGTAGCGGAAAACCCCTAGCCCCGCGATCAGAAAGTTCGATCATTGTTTGGCGCAGGAGGGCAGCATCAGAGGTGGCGGTTTCAATATGCCATAATTCCACCGGATCGCTGGCGTTGGTCACGCTGACATCCCATCCCGCGCTTGTTCCTGTGATGAGTGCGAAGGCGAAAGTCCCAAGTACTGCGCTTTGTAGTGGTATTCGATTGCCCCAAATGCTGGCGGCGAGCATATAACCGACCCCCATAAACAACAGCGTCATCACGAGCCAAATCAAGCTTTGCATTTCAAACTGGAATTGCCCTTGCCCGATTAAGGTGAAAAAACTGCGTAGATTACCATCGCCCACTTTAAGTATGCCCCGTGCGACAATTTGCAGATGCAGCCCCATCATGACCAAAAGCCCACACATCAAAAACGCCAGCAGCCATTTGCTCCAAATGACGCTTTCGGTGCGCTCCTCTTCTCTATCGAGCAGCGTATCAATCCAAAGGGGAGAGGTGTCATCTTCCAGCAGGGCATCGCTTAATAAATAGGTGGCTAATCCTGCCAAAGGCACAACCAGCCAAAGTGCATGGGCTGCGCCTGCCCCTTGATACAAAATTGAAGCAAATCCAGCAAAAATAAGCCAGAAAATAAAAAAGCGATTGGTGAAGTCAAGTGCTTCTCTTCGTACCAATAACCAAACCGCGCCCAGCGCAAATATCCATAACCAAGGTTCATAAAACAAGCTGTTGACAAGCGGGAAAAACAGCGGATGCCCCGGTGTTGATTCGGTGATGCCTGTAAAAAACCCACTCAAGGTTGCGCCGACGGTGCTTAATCCTTGGGGAGACAACATAAATCCAGTACTGACGATCAATACTAGCAATACAGCGCCGATTGCGCCGGCCTGCCAAGGGAAGCCGCTGAATTGTGTGCGGATACCTGCTAACAAATTATCACCAACTGGATTCGCATCATCGGGGGCATCAAGTACGGTCAAAATAAGTGCTGCCGCGCCTGCGCCTGTTATAATAAGCGCCAATACCAAGCCGCCCGGTTCAGAGAGGAAAATTAGTGCGGCGAAGGCCATAAAAGCTGTCACACCGTAGGCTGTTGCCGGTTGAGAGTCGCCACGTCGCTCATAATAGCGCCAGATTACCCATAATCCGATTGTGGCAAAAACCATCGCCCACACTGTGCCACTGCTCAAGCGCGAGGCAGCGATCATCACAGGCGAAAAAGTAAGCAGCACCGCAAACAAAAACGCTCGCGCACGTCCAATCAGATCACTAAAAAGCAGTGGCAAACAAGTCAAGACTGCTCCCGCAAGCGCTGTCAGAATACGTGCCGTTACCTCGCTGCCACCGACTAATCCAAAAGCGATGCGCTGCACGACGAATAGAATAGGGCTATCGGATGTAATTGCGTTCCCTGATGCTTCCGGCGTTGTAGAACGATAAGCAGAAAGTGCTTGGCGCGTTTCAGTTTCCGTCAATGGGACGCTGCCGAGTGCTGCCAAGCGCAGCCCCACTGAGATCAAGATCAAAATAACAACGGCAATTGTTCCGGCTGAGACCATAATAGGCCGAACTTCCGCAAGCTGATTTGAGATTTCTTGCGCGGGGGGCTGCGCTGTAATTTCCATATTGGTTTAAGTTCCAAACTTTCTGTATTTAGACGTTATTGTCTTGTGAAGATTGTTGGCTGCGGCACACGATAAATGCGCGTGTTGCCCGCCTCGCACACTATTTCATAACTCTGGCGGAATTTATCTTCGCCTGCCGTGCCATAATACTCGCGCTCAACAACCCCATACAGAATATAATCGATGCTATATTGAGTGAGGATCGATAGTACGCTGTCTAATGTCATATCCCGATAAAGTCGTTCAATATCTTCCAAGCGCGTCCCAACTGACGACTCAAAGGCTGTTCCGCGCCACTGTGCTTCATGGTAACGCCAGCCTAAGACTGAGGGTAATCCTGTCAAAGCGCCTGTGCGACCTGAACCACCGAAATCATAAGACCCATTCCATGCGGCTTCCGCTACCGTCACATCATTATGTGTGGCGGTGACAGTTCGCAGACACATCAATGCCTCGTAATCGTCTAATCCGCCGCGCACCACTGATGAGCCGCCATCTAAAGTTGGGGTTGTGCCGCTGCGTCCAGCGCTGCCGCCTTCAAGTTGAGTACGGCTGTAAATGCCGATGATCGGATACAACATCCCGCCCCCTAAAACAAATAGGAGTATCGCTACGAAGAGGACGCGCAGCGGCATCGCGGGCAGACGCAGTTCTTTATCACCTAGAAAAGTATATACACCATAAGCGCTGGCAATACTGAAAACCACCCACGCTTGATAGTAGAATTTAAAAACTGTGTTCATGCGGGTGCCGAAATTGTCACGTAGATAGACGAATTCGGGGATTAAAATCAACATCAAGCCGACCCCGATCAGCACCAATGTAAATCCTGTTGCGGGTGAATACGTTGTGGCATTTTCCCCATCTTCTACATTTTTTTGCTTGGGCTTAAGACCAGGAAACAATCGAGCGACGATAATTAAAACTCCCGCCAGCAAAAAGACGGGTGTAAGGATCCGTTCCAGCCGTCGCAGCGCGAGTTCACCAATGACTTGAGTCCAGCCTCCGTTCTGTTCAATAAATTGGGTTGTTGTATTATAAATTTGTGGAGAGAGTCGTCCGCCAATCAGGAGCGAGGCGAAACTGCCAACCAAAACAAGCAGGACTCCGCCTGCGCTTAACAAGCCAAATCTCCAGTTGATTCGTCCTTCATTGCGTCCACGCCATGCTTCTACGGCGAGGAAAAAGATCAGAATAAGGAAGAAGGGCCCGAACATGACAAACAACTGCTGAAAGCGAGTCGGATGCAGTGTGTTCGGCAGCACCCCGCCAAGCTGCGATCTAAATCCGACGAGGAAGGGTAGATAGGCCAGCACCGTTATCGCCAGCAGGACGACACCGAAGGCAGACATTTCCAGCCAGTCTAAAAGCGTGAGTTTGCCATTTTTGATGAGCCGCCGGAGTGCGTCCGCCGCCACCAGCAGCGTAAGGTAAATCGGCGCATCCCACGTATTCAGGAAGATGAGCGACCCCACGCACAAGCCATAAAACAGCGTTTGTGTGATGTCTGGCCTCCGCCCGATGAGGAGGGTATTCAGCGCCAGTCCCATCGCCAGCAGCACATAAGGGAGCGTCATGACATGGGGGTGGCTATCCGCCAGTAAAAAACTGAACTGTGGGAACTCGTTAATCACTTCATTGACGCGCTGATTATTGAGGTCGCGTTCGGTAATCGTCCGGCTGGCATCAAACCACCACCAATTAGCGCGATCTGCGCTTTCCGCCGAAAGCAAATTAATCGGCTCGGTACGGCCTCCATACGTATCGAGGTTTTTGGCATCCCAAAAGCGCAAATAACTTTCGGAAACGCTGATGTTTTGATACGGAATTTGAATGATTAGGGTATGAAAATTGCCGAGCAAAATCATGAACACCATCGCTAGTAAGCCAGTCAAGATGGCTGTTCGACGGAGCGGTTGCTGATCGAGATGACTGCCTGAATAACGCGCCCTTGAGCGCACAAGGTTATAAGTTATGCCAAATGCGGCTGTGCCTGTTAGGGCGAACAACATCGCAATGTGCATGTTATAGCCGCTGGTCGCCCAGATTCCACTCATCATTGAGAGGATTGCGCCCATCACATAACCGAAGTAGTAGTAACTGATGGCATAACCAGACAACCAAGGGTCATTCGGCGGAAAAGTTTCGCTGCGCTGGACGGCGCTCATAAACGCCAAATCCATCATTTTTTCAGTGCCAGAAAAATTATTTTGATAAGCGCGTACCGTCGCCCAACTTACCAATAGGAGGACAAACAAGATTTCGGTAGCAATAATAACCGTGCGATTTTCTTGCCAGTAATCCCGCAGGTTAAAGCGCTCTTGATAGCTAAACCAGACCGTTATCGAGCCTGCCAACACAATCAACCAAGCGATGAGGACGCTGCCGGGGGTATTGTTCAAAAAACCGAGGCTTGCCAGTAGCCAAAAGACAAACGATACCAGCAGGATTCCGGCAGGTCGGGCTAAGGTATAGCCGCGATCTGGCAATCCACCTAAGAGGCGCGTCATCAACGGCAGAACGGTTAAGCCTGCGATTGTGACCAGCAGCCACCAATTAACAATGATCCAGCCTTCTTTGGCTAACCAATCGAAAAACACGTAATGTATCCGCCTTTTGTGTTCGCGCTATTGCGCTTACTGCCCGGTTTGTAAATTGATGACTGTCCCTAAATCGACAATAGGGATGGACGACAACGCTGCTTGATTGACGCTGTAGACCGTCGATAACCCTTCTTCGTAAACAATGCTCAACATGCCTTGATCGACCATGCGAGCGAGTTTATCCAGTCCGCCGGATAAGCTGTAACGTGCGCGTTCCAAAGAGCCGACAATGACATAACTTACTTCATAATGCCGCAGAATGGCTCCGGCCTGATTCACATCCGTCGTAGTGTAAAATGCGTTGACGTTTGCCCCGCGCTGACGGACGACTTGAGGCATGGGAGAAAGTGAGCGCTGCTGCGTTTGATGATAATCCCAGCCGAGTACCGAAGGTAGCCCGGTATTGATTGCGATGCGTCCACCATATTTATAAACTGAGCCGTAGCTTTGTGCCTCAATGATGACGGGCGAGCCTTGAATATTTTCTTGTAACCAGCGGATGAGCGTGTAATCATCTGGCAAGGAAAGGGTTTCATAGATGCCTTGATCGACCCCATTGACCGTCACACGATTTGTTTCTTCGCCGTAGCTGGCAAACTGCATATAAGCCATGCCATCAAGCGAGACAGGGGTATTCGGGGCGAGACGGAACACGGCTTTGCCGCGTGTTGCCATAATCGGAAACAGCACCGCCATGAGAACCAAAGTTGTTGCCACCGCATACCAAGGGATGACCAATTTCGGCTTCCAGCGGATTGAACTGGCGACGAGCCATGAAAAAGCTGCGCCACCGACCACACTCAAGAATAACCACACCTGATTATAGAACTTGAAAACCGTATTTTGTCGCCCGTTATCGCCGCCGAGTACGACAAATTCCACGCCGAGCGTAATGCAAAGGGAGAGTCCGGCTAACACGAGGACAAATTGCATCGAGCGCGATTGCCCCGGACGGAAGAACAGCAGCCCAATCCATGCCACCAGTGGCAGTACGATTAAGGCGGCGCGTTCCCCCCGGAAGAAAATCATAAGTCCAGCTAACCACACGATGATGATGGCGAAAGTCAGCGCCAAGAGCAAGGGCGCTTTGCCGCGAAGGGCGGCTACTTTTACTGAGCGCATCCAACGGGCTGTTTCCCATAGGAGTAGCGAGAAAATCATGAAAATAAACAGGCCGTGAATATCGAGATAGGCCCAAATCGGCGTATTACCGCCGCCCCAGAGTTGAATTTTAGTAAACGCAGTGGCGAAGAAGGCATCATAGGGCTTGACGACAAGTACAGTAAGCGTGACAAATCCGCCAATCCGCACCAGCATGTTCAGCAACGAGTGTCGGTTGATCTTTCCCCACGTCAGCCACCACGCATAGCCTAAACCGAGAACGCTCAAAATTGTCAGCGTCGGCCAATCCCACGAATTAACCGCTTTGGACATACCGACGGCAATTGCGCCGACCAGCAGCGCCCCGCATTGTGCCAGTTTTGAACGTCGTTCCCGACCCGCGATGATGAGTTCGTTAAAGACAAATACAGCCACAAACAAAATCAGCGGCATAGCGATCATGTGGGCGTGCATGTCGCCGTAGAGATAGGTAAAGTAAGGCATCTCCGCAATCGAGAAATCGTTAACCTCCGGAATTTCCGCAATAACTCGCGTAGGCGCCCAAAACCAACGATCTGGTGAGACATAAAGTGGCTGGCCTTGCAGTAATTTGCCTGCGCCACCCACTAAGCCCTCAACCAGCGAAGTGATTTTGAAAACCTCATAGCCGATATGATCGCCGAAGCTATCCGCGACTGAAGCCTCCGAAATCCTTGAACCGATCTCTTGTTGGGCGGTGGCATCCTGCGCGATTTGTTCAAAGGTTAAGCCTGTTGCTACTTGATACGCCCGTTCTTCGCGCTCCCGCAGATACCAATCGAAGCCCTGTGGAATTTCATAGCCGCCCATTTTGGCGACACCGTTAGCGAAAACCCGCACGGTATCCAGATTGCCCAAGAGGACTGCCATCACCATCGCCATAATCCCAGCGACCCAAGGATTACCCAATGTGCGGCGTTTAACTTTTTCTTCTTTTGGAATCTCAGTAAGCAGTGTGTTTTGTGCGCCCGATTCTTCCAGCGCGTCGTCTGCTTTGCCGCGCCATGCGCTTACGACATTGAACGCGACTGAAAAAGCCGCTATTCCGGTTAATGAAAATAGAGTCGGTAAAATCAGGTTATAGGCAATCGACGGTATCACGCCTAAAAGCAGGGTAGGTGTGCCGACGATGACAAAGCCAAAGTAGTAGTAATTGAGATAGCCACCAGCATACCAAGGGTCAATCGGCGGGAAGATGGTGCTGCGGAGGACTCCATTGAAGTAAGCGAAGTCCATCGGTTTTTCGCCACCGAATGAACTGTGCCATAAATCAGGATTAGTCAGCCGAACCGCCAACATAAATAAGAACAACGCAAAACTAATCACTTCGATCCAAATCAGAAGCTGCCAGCGCTTTTTTAAATAGACGATTAATTTTTCGCGGTTTCGGAAGGCCGTGAATGCACTGATGAGCGCGAGAATCAATAACGCGCCGAAAATGCCTGCTTGCGACCAAACCGGGACGCGCAAACTGGAAACAACCCACGTAGACCAGCCCGTGAGCAAAATGCCTACATATTTCGCTACGCCATAACCGCGATCTGCTAAACCGGGGAGCAGCGCGAAAAGTAAAGGCCATACCGCCCATCCAAAAACGACGATGATGAGCCACCAAACTAAGACGGTTACAACAGGCTGCGTGTTAATCGGACTGCGGCTGTTAAAGCGCTCCGACCATGTGCCGCCGCTGTACTGCGTTTGGCGCATATCGTCGGTCATCATCAAGCCGGTAGGGGAGACATCGGCTTGCAGCGATGATAAGGTCTGGATGTTGGTAATTGTGGGGTCATCATAGCTATAACCGGCGTTATCGGTTCGAGTTAGCGATACGCCGTAGAGAATATTTTGGGCATTCTCTTGTAAGTAATCCGCCCGTTTTTTAAAGATGAACACGACGGGATGATCGTAGACTGTGAAGGCTTCTTCCGGCTCAAATTCATTGAGCCAGCGGGGAGCATCATACGTCGGCAAATATTGATCGGAAACGCGCAGTGGCCCCAGTTCAAAGGTCTCTTGGAATGTCTCTACCAGATCAAAACCGAGTTCGCCGTTGAAAAGTGCCTCATAAAACCGATTTGTCAGAGGCCAGCGGGACGGGTTGCGTGAGTGTGTGTCATAACGGCGATTGGTCGGCACCATGATGTAATCGGTTTGACTGAGAATCGTCGTCATACGGTGAAGTTTTGTGACATCATCTTCGTCATGCGTATTGAATAAATAACCATTCAATAATCCCGCCCAGACAGAGCGCCCGTTGCAGGTATAAATCGTAAACATACCGGCAGGGGGATCGTCGGCTAAGGTCGTCCCGTCTGGTAAGGTACATACGTTGGCAGGCATCCCCTCTTCCCAAGCGGATTCGAGCGCCATGACCGATCCTGCTCCGATTACGGGGCCATCGCTGACTATCACATTGAGTGTGTAATTCTGATATGCCTGCACCTGCATCGGCGCATCAAACGGAATATCGTAAGCATTTCCCAACGGATGGGCGGAACGGGTTAAATCGACTGTCAATGTCGCCGTGCCAACGATTTCGCCAGTTTCCTGATGAGTAATCGTGATGCTGACTGTCTCGGCACCAGCATCATCACCGAGATCGCCTAAGTGCGGCGCGTGGATGCTGCTCACCGTGCCGTCGATGGTTGGCTTAAATGTCGAACCAGCGGATTGACCATCTTGATAACGGGTTGCTGTTTCAAAAAGATAATTTTCAATTGGGATGAGATCGGGATTTGTGATGGGATTAGTATTATAAATTCCTACGTTCAGCAGTGGGACATCAGGAGATGCACCGTCAATCCGCATAGCGAAATCACCCGGCACATTTTCCCACGTCCAATAAGAAGCCTGCGTGAATGTTGCTGTATGGCGGTAGATATTGGTAAACATCCCCGCCCATAAGAAAGTAAATCCAACCACGCCGATAAGCAGCGCCGCGCCCAACGGACGAATTTTAGGCGTTTTGGAAAAAGTAGGCCGCGCCAGTTCAACCAGCGCCCATGCCGCCAGCACACACAATACTGGATAAAGCACCAAGAAATAGCGCATACTGGCGACCCAATTGCCACCCAGCCAGCCGAAATATACCAGAATCCAGCCGAATAACAGTAAATTGCGAAGCGATCCCGGCTTACCACGCAGCACCCGCCAGCCTGACCATGTCCAACCGAACCATCCACTTAAACCAAGCGCGATTCCCATCCCCCAAAGCACGATATTTTGCCAAGGGAACAAGTAATTGATGCGCCCAATCCACTGATAATTAGGCGGGCTTTCCGCTTTTCCACTAACCAAATTTTGGGCGGTGGCGATATCGTCTAAAAATGCAGGATTAGGACGTAGCCCGAAAAAACCCGGCCCCATAAAGGCGTATGGATTCAAGAGGCGGAACGTAAAGATAGTAATGAAACCTGCCAACACCAATCCACCTATGCTATAGGTTATGATGCGATTGCGTTCTTCTTGCGCGTCTCGTCCCAAGAGAGCAGGCAGTATCCGCAGGCCAGCAGCAACGATCAGCAATCCGACTACAGGCAGCACATTGATCCGGCTTGACAGCGCCATGCCATACGCCAGCCCAAACAATGCATACGCGCTTAATTTGCCATCGACCTGTACCCGCACCGCGGCATAAATTGCCAGTGTGACGAACAGATTGCTCATGGCATCTGTTGTGCCGAAATGCGCTTGTTGAATGGGAAACACGCAGGCCGCATATAAAGCCGCCGCCAACAGTCCGACCCATTTACCATGCAAACGTGTGCCAATGAGGAATACGATAAAGATCACAATCATGTCCGCTGTCGCCGATAAAAAGCGCCAGACTAATTGTAAACCGTTAGAATCCGTCCAATAATTCGTCCAAACGCTGCCCAGAGCGCCAAATTCATTCAGGCTTTGTGCGACGACTCGTGTGAGAAATAGAGGCAGCGTGCCGTAAACGTATAAGCCTTCGCCGACATTATGTGGATTCCAATCTGAGCAGCGCGTATCGAAATAACCGCCAACCCCGTTAGTTGTTGGATTCCGCTCCGCGCAATAAAGGGTTTGTTCTTCTACAGAAATCGGGTCAGTGCGATGGGTCGTAAAATTCAAAAAGCCCATACCGAGCTTTGGCGCGACGTTCATTGTCAGGAAGCGCTCGTCAGGATGAAACCGCACAAAGTCATCCCAATTGAGCGAGACGAAGCGAAATAAGCCGCCCATCCCCATGACAAAAAACAGTATTACGCCCACAAGTAGATCGCTGCGGACGATGCTGACCGAGCGAGGTGGGATTGTTTGTGTTTGCGACTGAAAAGGGCGGGCTTGTAACATAAATGGATTAAGCCGTTTGCACTAAGCGATCAGCGGATAAAAATAGACCGATGAATACCACAAGTCAATACACCATAAGATGGAGGATTCCTCACTATTAACCACACATTGGCTAAAGATCACAGAGTGACCTTTGCATGTTACCTAGGTTAACACCCACGAGCAGTCGTATAGGTATCGGTGAAGTCTTGCAAGCCCCCTTCGCCAATGGCTGGAACAAAGTAGGTTTTATAATCATCGCCCACTTGATAAGTTGTGATGATAGTGGCTGTTCCGGTTGGGAACCACTGCCGAAGCAGCGTTTCCGCATTGTCATCGCGTAAATTATAAAAAAACAAGAGATTGCGGTTCGCGTCAAGCTGATACTCGTTGGCTCGGCAGCGCCACGCATCATAAATCATATTTGGGAGATAAATGGAGGGGTCGGCTGATTCTTCGGGGCGGGCAAAAGCCCCATTAGGCCAGTGCATCACGCCAGCTTCCATGCCGACAATCGTATGATCCCACCAGTTGTTATAGGCAATCATGAAGGCGTTGCCCAAAGTACTGCCTTCGGCAAAGTCGTGCAGCATCTGACCTGCATCGCTATAGGGTAAAGATGAATTGGCGTAAGACTCACGGAACTTCACAAAATAAAGCGTTGAATTGAGCGCGAATGTAATCAAAACAACGGTTGTGACCAGCGCGACACTGGAAAATAAACCTAACCAGCCGTTGATGAGCCGCCGTGCATAAATCGCCAGAAGCGCTAATGGAAAGGCCGAGAGTAAATAGGAGGGCGGCAGCGCACCGCTGGTACGAGTCGCGCTCGGATTTTCGATAGGCTGCGCGATGGATAGTGCAGAAGGCAGTAACATGATAAAACCCATCAGCGGTATCAAGACATAAACCGGATCACGGGTACGCACACATAAAACCAGCCATGCCGCCAGACCGACGATGAACAACGCCCCGGTAAAGACATCCATCGCCGGATAATTGGGATAGGCATTAATCCATGCGACATCGCCTTTCCAATTAAACATGAGGACGGCATTACGGATATTGCTCGCCAGAACGGGCAGATTTTTACCAAAAGCATCCAACCTTTCTTGCACGGTTGCGTCTCGATAGACGACGATGCCTTGTTCATTAGTTTCCTGAATAAGCTCATCACCGAGCAATCGTCCCGCAGTTCTCATCCAGAAATAATCGGGATACTGCACCGAAAAATGAAACATCGGCACAAAAACAATGAACGACACCAACACCAAGACCGCTAGATTGAGCAAATAGCGTCCACGTTCTACTACGGAACGCCGATTCATCATGAGCGCGATGCCCACGCCGACGACGACTACAACAGGCAGCATCCGCACGGCTTGATAACAATATAAGCCAAAGCCGAGCGTTAATCCGGCGTAGACATAATCGGCGCGGCGATTATAACGTAACGCACGGCTGAGAAATCCGATGAGTAAAGCTGCAAAAAGAGGAGTTAAGATGATTCGCAGCGCTAGCCGTGTGACTGCGACATGCCAATAACTTGTCGCCACAAGCGCCGCCAGCATCAACCCGACGATATTGCCTAAATGTCGATCTCGCTCACCAATGACCTCGCGCCCCATCCACCAAAGTGCAAGCAGCGTAATCATACTTTCGATTACCGCCAGCAGTTTGAGCAGATCAAAATTCATGCTCAGACCCGGCAACCGAGAAAGAATCGCCAGCATGTAAAACTGGGCGGGTTCGCGTCCACCATTGTTAGTGAAAAATATATCGCGGGAACCTTCTGCCACACGTTCCGCATCCAGCAGTTTCTCTTTATGGTCGCTGGTCATCTCTGGCGGTGTGCCGCCGAAATCATAAACGCGGAAGATGCCGCCTAAAATCATGATGGCGATTAAGGCTGCCAGCGTCCAATTGCCTTTAACGTGGACTCTTTGCCAGCGTGTCCGCAGGTTGCCCAACCAGCGCAAGGGCGACCATCCTGTTGGGGAAAAGGCGAGAGAAATAAGAACGATGCTGATAATCCATGCCCAAAATCCAATTGCCGTAAATTTATTGCCTGATGTCCCCGTCCAAGTGTATGCGGCGAATAAGAGCGCTACACCAATGATGATGACATTGCGCTTAGGCCAATCCTGCCATAGGAGTGTCGTTGGACTAGGCTCGGTTTGATTTTTTCGCTTGTCACCGCGTCTTTCTGACCACCACAGCTTTAGGCCATTACGACTGCCATAAACTTCCGCGCCAATCCAAATGAAAAAACCTAAAAGTAAAAATGGCGCGGCACGATTCAGTTGTAGAGATTCATAGCGTGTTTTGGCGCTCACTAGGATGATATTGCCTAAAAGCGAACTCAGAAAGGCCACTATGTATAAGGCAAATTTAAGGACATCGCGCCGAGATTCATCAGTTTCAATTAAGGGTGCGTTCACATAAATAGGCGATTCTAGTGGCGCGATGGGAATAGGCGCAGGGATGGTGAGCGATAGGCCGCTTTCTGCCCAATTAGGTGTGCGGGCAACATCAACCAAAGCCCGCCAAGTTGCGCGTGGCGCTCGGAGAAACTGCCCCGTCAGTTCTGCTAGGGTTAAATCCTCGAAATCGCGTTGAGGCACAGTATCATGGCCTATGTTATTGGTTTCTGTGGTTGGCGCGGGTGACTCGATAAGGGGAATAGGTTGGACATAATCTTCAGCGAATTGCTGGGCTGACATGCGGCGGAATAGATCATCTGGGCTAGGGGTGGTGTGTGGTGTGTTGATAGAAACGTTAGCAAAAAAATCGTCCTCTTGGGGATTTTCTTGCTCAACGGGTTCTTCGGCTGGGATCACTTCCGGTTGGTCGTCGTTGGGGATGGGTGAGTCTGTCATACAGGTTTGCGCCCCTTAATACACAAATTGACCGTCGAGCGATGCGGCGGTTCGTTCATTACATTTGCACGATCAAAATAATTAAAGACTTTTAGCCCAAGATTGATGGGATTTAACAAGCTGCCGTTGTTTTTATCAAAGGTGGTTCGATCAGCCGCGGCGGCTATGCTTTCTGGCAACATGCCCGATTCTAACAAGGGTTTGCCTAATCCATAGACCAAATTGTGAATAAAAGGGAAGCTGTGATGGGTAAAGGCGCGTTCTTCTTCTACGATGAGTCCGGATTTAATGACGCTGTTGCGGAGTTGGTCGCGGGTATACAGCCGGACGTGATTGGCCCAAATTCCGGCAAGTGTGCCTTTGCCAATATGGGTATGGAAGAGGGTCTCTAAGGTCTTGTTGATGGGATCCCACGAGAAGGGATAATTAGCATTCGGGACGGTAATGGCAATCACGCCGCCCGGCTTTAGAACGCGCAAAATCTCACGCAATCCGGCGACATCATCTTCAATATGTTCCAAGATTTCTGAGAGGATAACCTTATCAAAGGTGTTATTAGGGTAAGGCAGGGCATAGATGTTGGTGTTGTTCAGCATCATGCGCGGTAAATAACCCGCATTGCGTTTGGCTTTTTGCAACACATCCCAATCTAATTCTGCGCCGACCATGCGGCAATTGCTCACATAGCGGAACATGTTTAAGTAAAAGCCGCGACCACAGGGCATATCCAAGATAAGATCATTTTCTTGTGGATCAAGCCATTCAAAGATGGTTTGCACACGCCGCTTAAAGGCCATATCCGCCTCATTGCGCGTCATGTGGGCAATCGTTTGCGCGTCAATCATGGCGAGCGTACTCCATGAAAAGTGCCTCATAACGGTCTACAGTTTCTTTGAAGGAGAAGCAGCCTTCGATTTCTTCCCGCGTCCGATGATAGTTCTGTGGATCGTCCAATACATCGACAATCGCCTGCCCAATGGCTTGGGGATTGCGCGGCTCTGCGAGTTTGCCCATCCCTGTAAGCTGTACAGGAACGCGCCCGCCGGGAGTGTCGGTCATGACGACAGGTGTGCCACACAACATGGCTTCCACCTGCACCAACGCGAAACATTCTGTGTCGCTCGGCAGTGCTAAAACATCACAGGCGGCGAAGTAATCCGCCATAAATTGCATATCGTCCTTTAGCCCAAGAAAAATCAACTGGTCTTGATATTTCTGTACAATCGGTTGGTAGGTTTCCCAAGTATTTTCGTATGGGATGTCAAACGCGCCTGCGAACACAATCCGGGCATCTGGATAGCTTTGGTTGATCGTATCCAATGCCTGAATAAGCAGATCAGGTCTTTTTTCCTGAACGAAACGTCCAGCATAGCCAATAATTGGGCTCCCATTCACTGACCATTCTGCCCGTAACTGCGCGACATGCGTCGGATTCGGTTTTGGCATTGTAATCGGCGGATAGATGACTTGGACTTTTTCGCGGAATGGCTGGAGATAATAGGAGTGATCGGCGTAATCATCGGTATAGGCCACGATGCGCGGCGCACGTTTCGCCATAAATTTATACAGCATGAACATCACCCCTTGAATGACGTGATTACTTAGACTCTTGGGCAGAATCAGATCGCCGTGATGGGTAGGGATAACTTTGCGTCCGGCGGCGCTCGCCAATAAACTGATAAGCGCTGTTTCCAACATAGGTGTGTGGATGCTCACGATGTCATGCTGTTTGATGAGGGTATACGCGGCATAGGGATAGGCAGGCATCACCATCCCCCGGCTGATCGGTATAGGAGGCGCAGTGAGGCGAATAATGTGGACTCCGTTAATTGTCTCGTCACGGGGTAGTTCAAGGCGATGTCGTGCCGCGAGAATAGTGACTTGATGCCCACGTTGGACGAGTTCTTCCGCAATGCGTTGGATATAGAGCTGCATACCCGTCCGGTGGGGCAGATAGTAAAGTAAGCAGATCAAAATACGCACCTTATCTGTCTTCAAACTTTTTTCCTTACTTATGCAGGGGTTATTTCGCTGGTTTCTGTAACCTGCCGGACACCGCGTGAAATCTGTCCGAGCGAGACCCCTTCTTGTATAAACCCAATGGTGCCTGCTACTGCGTACACACTTATATTCGCCATATGAATAGTCAATGCAAAAGCTGTAGCCACATTTTGATCGCTAAAACCTAAAGCACCTAGCGATAAAATTATTGCAAATTCAAACGTGCCAACGCTGCCGGGTACCGCTGGTACCGCGACGGCGAATGCTGCCGCCGCAATGTATAAGCACGATGCCACCCAACTGCCTTTGTCGTAAAACATAAACATTGCGACATAACCCGTTGCTACAGAGACTCCCCAACTGATAGCCGTCCATAAAAGTGCAAGCATCAGGGTTCGGAACTTAGTTAGCGGCAGTAGGCCGTCCAAAAAGTGATCCAGCCAAGTGGTCATATTCAAACGCTTAAGCGCAGGCAGGAGTCTTAGGCCGAGTCCCAGAAATTTGTGTGCGAGATCACGCTGACTGGCGAAAAATATCAGCCCAAAAAACCCCACTAAAGTCGCAATTCCTGATGCTAGTGCCGCCCCTCGCAGCCAATCGGGGACGGGACCAACAGCCAGCGCAATCGCAATCAGAATGACGACAGTCAACAAATCTAGTAGGCGCTCGACAATGATGGTTGCGGCAGATTTAAAGAACGGCACGGGCGGGTCAACCCGTGATGCCAGATACGCCCGTACTACTTCGCCTAATCGGAAAGGTACGAAGCCGTTTATTAAATAGGAGACGTTAAGAATACTCACCGCACGATGCAGCGGCAGACCGTTACTCAACAATACCCGCCACCGAATCGCCCGTGTGAATAGGCTGACAAATAGCAAGAGAATACAGGGAACAGCATAGACATATCGCGCCTGCTGCCAAGCTAATCTGAATTGTTCCAGATCAATTTCCTGCGTGATAAAATACACTGCTGCGATACTGGCAACAGCGCCGATTAAGCCATAACGTAGATACTTGCTCAAGACGCGCCTGCATTCTGCTGATTTTCGCCTGAGACGCGCATTATAGCATGAACGATGAATTGTGAATTGTCTGAATTCTCTACGAATGTTGTAGACAATTGCCGGATGACTATACATCAAAAATTTGTGAATAATTGTGCTTGAATGGTTGTACAAAATTTCTGTCTGTACTACACTGTATTTTAATGCTTTCTTATAGAAGCGAACCTTTGGTTTGTTTTTTTGTATCACTGTTTAGGTAAAGCCCGATGAGAAAAATCACATTTGTGGATCGTTTTCGCTATTTCTTCGATAATACGATGTCACGCGGCCCCATCGCATTAATTGGCTGGTTGGCGGTTGTGACAATTGTTTTAATCATTTGCGTAACTGTAATGGTGTCTGTGGCAGGGGTGAGTCCTCAGCGTGAGGACGGCACATCTTTGAATACGATTGAGGTTGTTTGGCTCAGTTTTATGCACGCGATGGATGCGGGAGCGCTGGGCGGAGATGATTTTCGCAGCAGTATGGTTTTCATCGCAGCCATGACGATTGCGACCTTCGGCGGTATTTTTGTGTTTAGCACCTTAATCGGTGTGATGACAAGTAGCATCGAAACGCGGTTGGAAGAACTGCGAAAAGGGCGCTCTTTTGTCGTTGAGAAAAATCATACCCTTATTCTCGGATGGTCGTCGCAGGTATTTTCTGTCATCTCCGAGTTAGCCGCCGCTAATGCGAGTCAGGCACATTCTTGTATTGTCGTCTTGGCGGAAAAAGATAAAGTCGAGATGGAAGACGAAATCCGTGCGCGGGTTGAGGCAATGGGGAATACGCGCATTGTCTGCCGGACGGGCAGCCCAATGGATATGTCTGATATTGAAATCGCCAACCCCAACAAGGCTCGCTCCATCATTATCCTCTCTGGGGAAGCGGATGATCCAGATGCTCACGTAATCAAAATATTGTTGGCGCTCATCAATCACCCGCGCCGCCGCCCGCAACCTTATCATATTGTTGCAGAAATCCGCGATTCGCATAATTTGGAAGTCGCACGGATGGTTGCACGGGATGAAGCGCAGCTTATTCTGGTGGGCGATCTAATTTCGCGCATCGCAGTGCAAACTTGCCGTCAGTCGGGTTTATCGGTGGTTTATACCGAACTCTTGGATTTTGGCGGGGACGAAATCTATTTTAAGGATGAGCCGAGTTTGCTGGGCAAAACGTTTGCCGATGCGCTGATGATCTACGAAAAAACTGCTGTTATGGGGCTTGTACAGGCTAATAATAAAGTGCTTCTTAATCCATCAATGGATACCCGCATCGCGTTGGGTGATAAAATCGTGGTGATTGCCCAAGATGATGACACCATTAAACTTTCCGGTTTGAGCAGCTATCCGATTGATGCCAGTCAGATTGTTGATCACCCCCAGCTAGAGCCTGCTCCAGAACGCACCCTATTGTTGGGATGGAACAAACAGGGGCCGACCATCATCAACGAGATGGATGATTATGTAGCGCTTGGTTCAGAAATTATGGTTGTCGCGGATGACCTCCAAGTACAGGAAGTCATCGCACAAGAATGCGCCCAGGTTAAGCATCAACGTGTTACGTTCCGCCAGGGCAGCACGACTGATCGCCGTACGCTCGACTCACTGGATATTCCGCAATACGACCATGTGATTACCTTAAGCTATTCCGATAAACTCAGTATTCAAGAAGCGGATGCCCGCACCCTCGTTACGCTGCTGCATTTACGCGATATAGGTGAAAAAGCTCAGCGCCGCTTCTCCATCGTCAGTGAAATGCGTGATGTGCGTAATCGACAATTAGCAGAAGCCACTCATGCCGATGATTTTATCGTCGGCGATAATCTGGTGAGTTTGATGCTTTCGCAAGTCTCAGAAAATAAGGGACTAATCCATGTCTTCGAGGATTTGTTCGATCCAGAGGGGGCAGAAGTTTATCTTAGACCAGTCGCCAATTATGTTCAGACAGGGCAGGCCATCAATTTCTATACCGTAATCGAAGCAGCGCGGCGGCGTGACGAGGTCGCGGTTGGCTATCGGTTGCTTTCCGAAGCATCTGATGTAAACAAGCACTACGGCGTTCACTTAAATCCCTTGAAATCTGAAAAAATCACATTTGCGGAATCTGACCGGGTGATAGTGCTGGCAAACGGTTGAAATAATCGATATACAGCCATGAGATAAGCCTGTTCTCCAAATAGAGACTATAGGAGTATGAGTCAACGTGTTACTTCCTAAAAACCAGCTATTTTTGCACTATGTTGAAGAACATGAGAGAGCATGGGGGAAACACGATTATAAAGGGCGTCCAACATTATCCCAACTTATGAAGGCTAAAGTCGTAGGCTTTTGGGTCGTGCCGGGCAACGGCGCAACATTTCGTATGTATGTGACAATACACAGCTCATTTAAAGAGTTGGAACGCTTTATCAATAACAAATTTTGGGAGCATAAAACCTCCCTTCCTTCACTCAAACTTTCCAAAGTCTTTATTGCCCAGCAAGAAGTAAAAATTACCGGTGTCAAAATCCTTTTCGATAAGTCGGAGTAAGTGAAGATTTCCAGCGATAAATACCGCGGGTTAATTTTCCATGAAATAAACCGATACTTGACAAATACAGCTAATCGGAGGAAAATCATCTCAGTTTGCGGGTGTAGCTCAGTTGGTAGAGCGTTTGCTTCCCAAGCAAAATGTCATGGGTTCGAGTCCCATTACCCGCTCAACCGCTTATCCAATTAGGGTAAGCGCTTTTGTTTTATAGGGTAAACAGGATTGACGCAGCGCATCCGTTTGCATACAATGTCCGCATATTTCGTTCGATTTTTACTTTCCTAATTGCTCAAAGCCAAGCGCTTACAGCTAGAAATCAGGAGTTACGACAGTGGCCGATTTTACTTTAGATGTACAAGAACGCGCCGTCATTGGCAAAAAAGTGAACCAGCTCCGGCGTGAGGGCATCGTGCCTCTGACGGCTTATGGTCCCAAGTCAGAACCGCTTAAATTGCAAGTGCCATATCGCCCGCTGGAAGTGATCTTGATGAAGGCTGGCGGTACCAATTTGATCGATCTCAATGTCGATGGTAAACCTGTGACGGTGTTGGCGCGTGAAGTTCAGCGCAACGCCATTAAAGGGACGATTATTCATGTTGATTTCTTTGTGGTAGATCAAGCTAGCAAGATTCGTACCGAGGTACCAGTTCACATCATAGGCGAAAGCCCCGCTGTGAAGGAACGTCGCGGCATTCTGCTGCATGGTACGAATACGTTGACAGTCGAAGTATTGCCGAGCAAGCTGATTCACTCTGTCGAGGTAGACATTTCTCACCTCACGGAATTGACAGATATTATCCTCGTTAGCGACCTTAAACTAGGCGAAGACATCACTATCATCAATGATCCTGATGAAATGCTTGTACGTGTCAGCCAAACGGGCGCGGCGCGTGCTGAGGATGATTTGCTTGAAGAGGGTGGAGTTTCTGAGCCAGAAGTCATCACCAAGGGCAAGGCTGACGCAGAAGACGAAGACTAAATTAGGAGTGAGTGCTGAGTACCGAGTGATGAGGAATTCATCCCTATACTTAAGCACCTACATCAAAACGGGTTAAACAAAAAGGCGGGAGAAAACTCAACCGCCTTTTTTGCCCTTATTTTACAGAGTGATCGTAATCAAAATTACTGATTGCTGGCGAGCGCTTCCTCCTCGGTTTGTTGTTCCTGCTTCATAATCGCCACACCAACGACCTCATCATCATCGGCTACGTTCATCAAGGTAACGCCTTGTGTACTGCGTCCTGTCTCGCGGATTTCATTTAAACTCGTCCGTAAAACGATGCCTTCGCGTGTAATCAACATAATTTCATCGGTATCATTGATGCAGCGCATCGCAATGATTGACCCCGTGCGCTCGTTACGGGCGAGTGTCCGTGCGCCGAGTCCGTAACGGCTTTGCTGATTGTAATGCTCAATCAACGTCCGCTTGCCGAAGCCATAACGTGTCACGACGAGGATATGTGTGTGTTCTTGCGTGATGACATCCATGCCTGCCACACGATCTTCATCAATGAGCTTAATCGCGTTTACGCCGCCTGCTGGACGACCCATCACACGCACTTCATCTTCCGGGAAGCGAATGGACTGCCCTTGTTCGGTCACAATAATCACATCTTGTTCGCCACTGCTGTATTTGACCCAATTCAGCGTGTCACCTTCATCTAGCGACATGGCAATCAACCCGCTGGGGCGCACTGCTGCGAAATCTTCTAAATCCACCCGCTTAATCCGCCCATACTTGGTCGCCATAACGAAGTACCAACCAGGTTTATCAAACGAATCAACAGCAAGCACGGCGGTAATGCGCTCATCTTGATCGAGCGGAAGCACGGCATGAATCAAGGTGCCTTTGTTGGCGCGGCCTGTTTCTGGGATGTGATAGGCATCCTCGGCATAGACCTTGCCTTTATCGCTGAAAAACAGCACTTTGTCTTTGCTATTGGCATGGAAGATGTCCTTAATTACATCTTCTTCTTTTGTTTGCATCCCCATCACGCCCTTACCGCCGCGCCGCTGCGCTCGGTAGGCAATTGCTGGAACACGCTTGATGTAGCCATTGGTGGTGAGCGAGATGACAACATCTTCTTTTTGGACTAAATCGGCTTCGTTGAGGATGGCCTCGCCGTAAATAATGGCCGATTTACGAACATCACCAAATTTCTCTGCCAGATCGTTGACATCTTCGCGGATAACGGCCAGAATTTTTTGTGGTGATGCTAACAAATCCTCTAAATAGGCAATCCGCGCCAAGACTTCATCATACTCGCCTTGCAATTTCTGGCGTTCTAAGGCGGCTAGGCGGCGAAGCTGCATTTCTAAAATTGCGTCAGCTTGGGCTTCGCTTAACTCAAAATTCGCCATAAGCTGTGTCCGCGCCATGTCGGTATCATCAGAGGCGCGAATAGTACGAATGACTGCATCGAGGTTGGAAATCGCTTTCAGCAGACCTTCGAGGATGTGCGCTCTTGCCTGCCTCTTGCTCAACTCAAACTCGGAGCGGCGGACGATGACTTCATAGCGATGTTCGATGTAAACGTGCAAACACCGCTTGAGGCTGAGTGTGCGCGGTTCACCACCTGTGAGCGCCAGCATTTGGATGGTGAAGGTGGTTTGAAGTTGGGTATATTTATACAGTTGATTTAAGACGGCTCTTGGTTGCGCGCCGCGCTTTAGTTCAACAACCAAGCGCAGACCGTTACGATCTGATTCATCGCGCAGATCGCGCACAGCATCTAATTTGCCCTCACGGGCGAGCGTGACGATGCGCTCAATAATGGGTGTTTTACCCACTTGATAGGGGATAGAGCTAAAGACGATGCGAAGTGAGCCGTTGTATTCCTCAATATCAGCAGTTGAGCGAATCACGACTCGCCCTCGTCCTGTGGCATAGGCTTCCTTGAGTTCGTCATTGACGATCACTTGCCCACCCGTAGGGAAGTCGGGCGCTTGCACAAACTGCATTAAATCATCGACGGTGACATCTTCAATCGTGTCATAGTGGTCGATCAAATAGGTGATTGCCGCGCACAGTTCACGCAAATTATGCGGCGGGATGCTGGTCGCCATACCGACTGCGATGCCACTCGCGCCATTGAGCAGCAGATTGGGAAGCCGTGCGGGTAAAACGAGCGGTTCTTGCTGGGTACCGTCGTAATTATCGGTAAAATCAACTGTATCCATATTGATGTCGGTCAGGAGTTCTTCCGCAATCGTCGCCAGACGTGCCTCGGTATAACGCATCGCTGCGGGACTATCGCCATCAATGCTTCCAAAGTTACCCTGACCATCGACCAACATATAACGCAGAGAGAAATCTTGCGCCATACGTGCCATCGCATCATACACCGCTGTGTCGCCGTGCGGATGATATTTACCCAAGACCTCGCCGACGATACGAGCGCTTTTCTTGTAGGCTGTGCCGGAGCGTATACCCATATCGTACATCGCAAAGAGGATACGCCTATGGACGGGTTTTAGCCCATCTCGGGCATCAGGCAAGGCACGGGCGACAATCACACTCATAGCGTAATCTAAGAAGCTGCCGCGCATTTCCTCATTGATGTTAATCGAGCGGATAATGCCAATTGAGCCATTTCCGGCTCCGTTTTCGCTTCCGTTCGAGTTGCCATTTTCTGTCATAACTTTGTTACGCCCATGCACCTAGGGGGTGGAATG